>Ga0180007_10000448_pt1 | contig 70300 bp, 57 predicted proteins | sample MM_PC_MetaG_FD_121122 | JGI IMG/M metagenome (GOLD analysis project Ga0180007, IMG submission 121122) | Groundwater microbial communities from the Aspo Hard Rock Laboratory (HRL) deep subsurface site, Sweden - MM_PC_MetaG | ecosystem: Environmental > Aquatic > Deep subsurface > Groundwater... | reverse complement strand
GGCCCAGGTTGTGGGGCTTGGCCGTCACGACCGTGTCTTGACGCGGGGAACCACAAAGACCACGGAAACTCATCGCAGACAATCAAAACACCACAAATCCATCGTCACGTTAGGAACGCGACGACCCTGGTTATGGAATTCGCACAATGACCAACTCGAACCAACGAAACTCGGACGTCATGACCGTGTCATGATGTGAGAAACCACAAGAACTCATGGAATCATCACGAAGAATCTAAACACCACAAGTTCCTCGTCACGTCATGGACGTGACGTCCCGGGCTAATGGGATTCGGTCGTGACGCAGAAACCATGAACTCGGCCGTCATGACCGTGTCGTGACGTGGGAAACCACAAGAACTCATGGAATCATCACGAAGAATCTAAACACCACAAGTTCATCGTCACGTTGCGAACGTGACGGCCTGGTTGAAGCTTTGGCTGTCACGATCGCATCGTGACAGAGGGAACCAACAAGAAACCATGGTGACTCACAGAGGACTCATCAAACCATCTCAATCCCCGCGTAACAAGTCTCAACCTGTAATACATTGTGATCATTTTCGATGTAATTTCGAACACTGGAATACTTGTAATCCTCAGGTTTTTCTACCAGCCCCGCTTCAACAGGATTATTGTGAATATACTTAATCTTCGCACATAACATTTTTTCATTCCTTATCACCTGATCATCAAATCGTTTCATCCACACTTTATAGTCCTGATCAGGAATATTTGAAGCCTCACTTTTAAATAAATTCAGAACAACCTCATTGTTAAACTCAAGCAACTTTCTCGTAATTTGTTTGGACGAATACTTTTTTATATCTCTCATTACATCTGAGATTGTACCTTTCGTGTTGTCAGTTTTAATGATCCAATGTAAGTGCGAAGGCATAATAACATAAGCTAAAATTTCAAAATTGAATTTATTTTGATAATGTTTAATGTTTTCGATCAGCAAATCGCTAAACACAGGATTGGCAAATAGCGGATAAAATTTAACAATAGTAGTTGTAACGAAGAAAAATGATTCATTAATTAGATTGCTTCTTCCTCTCCTGCCCATATTCTTTCACTTGGCTTTTGTGGATAAAATATGCCAGACAAAATAGCATTAAATTTGATTTGTTCAAGTGGGAATGTTGATTTTCTCGTCACGTCACGGACGTGACGGCCGCGGGTTATAGGATTTGAACTTGGGCAACTAGAACCGGAGGAACTCGGCTGTCACGATCGCATCGTGACAGAGGAAATCTACAAGAAACCACTAAACTCATCACAATTAAACTCATCATCGCCAATTCATCGTCACGTTACGAACGTGACGACCCAGGTTGTGGGACTCGGGCTGTGACACAAAAACCATGAACCCGGCCGTCATGACCGTGTCATGACGCAGGAAACCATAGACTCGGCCGTCACGACCTAGTCGTGACAGTGGGAAACCACGGAAATCATCACGAACAAGCTAAGCACCACAAGTTCATCGTCACGTTAGGAACGTGACGACCCAGGTTGTTGGATTCGGACGTGACGACCTGGTGCTAAGTTAATATCCAGATCGAGAGCTCGGCTGGCTGGTGTATCATGTGACCGGGGAAAAGACGCAACGTCTTATAGACCTGTAACTACCAGGTTAATAATATTGGGCTGGTTATGTTCAAACCGAAATCGTAAATTTCGAATTAGAAAATGTCAAAAATTCACCTCTACATATCAACTGCAACCATGATTGCATTCTTTCTTCCTTTGATAACTCAGTTCAGAGGAAAATTCTTTTATTATTTTCTTTTACTTGCCCTTGCCGGCATTACTGGTACTTTTTTGAGTAATTTTGGTGTGAGTCCAAACATTTCATACTACTTATTCACTCACCTGATTATCATATTATTTCAATTCACCGACTTTAAGAAAAGCTTTAGAAAGTGGCACATCCTTCTTCATTTAATACCACCGTTCCTCGCGCACTTTTGGCTGCCATACCCTTATACTGAGGTATATTTTATTCTACTCCACCTGATTGTGAGCAGCTATATTTTTTTAAGGGCATTCGCGGATATAAATAAGAAACTGGAAATACCTCTTTTTTACTTTATTCTTTCCCTGTATGAAATAACCATTATTATGCGGAGTCTGCTTCTTATTATCAACGCCGACAATGTTATATATTATTACTCCATAATAAATTTGTTTCAAATTTTCCTGGCTGTTATTTTTATCTTTGTTCGTGATGACAACCCAAAACTTGCTCTTAAACTCACTAATAACCCCTCCATTCTGCGCAATCGGGAAGACCCTGACTATCTCATCCACGACAGATTCACAGAAGAGTAAAACTTCAACTTTTTAGAACAAATCTCTATCAAAAACTGTACAAAAAATCAGACCGAGTTGTGACGCTGGAAACCACAGACTTGGCTGTCACGATCTCATCGTGACAGTGGGAAACCACAAAGACCATAGAAACTCATCGCAGACAATCAAAACACCTCAACTTCATTGTCACATTAGGAACGTGACGGCCCAGGCTATGGGAATAGAACATGACCCACATGAACCGACGAAACCCGGCCGTCACGACCGAGTCGTGACGTGAAAAACCACAGAAAATCACCGCGGTCAAGCTAAACACCGCAAGTTCATCGTCACGTCAGGCTTGCACCGGCTATACCAAAAGAGTACACGAATGACGGGGACGTGAGGGCCTAGACTATAGGATTCGGATATCATGAACGTGACGGGCCGTCAAACTACCTGTCCAAGTGGATCGGTGACAGAGAGGACTTGGTGAATCCGGAATTAATCCTTCCAGATAAAATCGAAAAGAAGATAGGATGCGGTTAGCATTATCACATCGTAGCTGACCAATACAGCCAACTCTGCAAACGAAGCTTCGATAGATTTTCCGTCCATGGCAAATTTTGTTAACTGCAGCAGAGTAAGAATTAACGGCAGTAAGATTGGGAAAGATAACACAGGGTAAAGTGTTCCCTTAGAACTGGCTTTCGAAATTATAGCCGCAATTATTGTAGAGGAAATAGCAATACCAAGACTGCCAAGTACAAAAGCCAATAAAAACAAAGCGTGATTTTCTATCACAAAAGATTCAAAAAGCAGGGAGTAAAGAGATGCGATAACTACATTCATTAAAAATACAAGGATAACATTAAAAACCAATTTACCTGAAAATATTGTGGCAGGAGCCGCAATTAATTGAAGTGTAAGCGTGGTTCCCCGTTCTTCCTCCGATACAAATGCTCTTGATAAACCTGACATGGCAGAGAAGAAAATAACAACCCAAAGCAAGCCGCCCGATAAGTGCGTGCTAATCCGTTCACTTCCTATTGAGAAAAGGATTACACTTATGGTTACAAGAATGAACATGGCAAGCGCGTTAATGGCATAACGTGTTCGTACTTCTGACTGCCAATCCTTTAGGAATAACGAGAATGCTTTCATTTTTTGCCCTGCTCCGGTTTGTAATCATTAAGGTTTATTTTCTCACTGCAAAGCGCCAGGTCAGCCTTCTCGTTAGAGGCTATAAGAACAAGATTTTTCTTCCCTTCATTCTCTATAATATTATAAAACTTTTCTTTTCCTTCGTCATCAAGGTTGGAGGTTGGTTCATCCAGAATAAGTAGTTGTGGTTCGTGTTGCAGGGCAAAGATAAATTTTATTCTCTGTTTCATACCCGAAGAATATGTTTTAAGCATATCATTACGGCGACCGTAAAGATTAAAATTTTCAAGCAAAGCAGCTATTTTTTCATCCTTAAAGGATATACCACGAATATCAGAAATCAACTTAAGATTTTCCCAGGCTGAAAATTCATCATAAAGAACAAGGTATGGTGAGATAAAACCGACATGGTTATGAAGTTTTTCTTCGACAACAACTTTACCCTCGGATTCATGAATTACTTTGCCCTGGGTGGGCGATATTAAACCGGCAATTATTTTTACCAAAGTGGATTTACCGGAACCGTTCGGCCCCGAAATTCCGTAAACATTACCGGAGTGGAATTCGTATTCAATATTATCAAAGATAAGTCTGCGCCCAAATGTCTTGGTCAGTTTATCAAGTTTCAGTTTGTAATCAATCATTAAATATTACCAGCTTGCCTTTATTAACTTCATCGCCATTTTTAAAAACATAAATATACACCCCTGTTGGCAACTTATCTCCATTTTCTGTTTTAGCGTCCCATGTAACAATACCATTATAAAGAATCGCTATTTTATCAGCAACCAGCTCCAGCCCCGTGGAATAAACATTCAGGTAAACCTCATCACCATTAACCCCAATTACCGGTATATTTATAAGAGTATGAATAGAATAACTAAATGGAAGAGGGTAAGGCTCCCCGTTTGTTTCGGCTGGTAAGGGTATAGGAAAGTCATTATTAATAAATGCAATATCTGCGAATATGTCGGGTTCATCACTGGAAAATAGTGCGTAGAAATTATCATCCAGGCGTGCTGAACCTTCGACCTGCGTGTCATACAAACCATAATCAAATTGAGTTAGTGAATATATTGAGCTGACACCGCTCGTAATATCAGCATTTGTAACTAAAGCAATAATAGTATCTGTTGCTGTTGTAAACATAACGTAGTTATTTGTAACAGGTGCCGTACTAACCATAATTTCTGCTGATGGAGCTTCAAATTCCATTGAAGTTACGGGAGTTACCAGCGGGTAAAATTCTGCCTCTTCAAAATAACCTTCCCGGGCTCTTCTGCCTGTGAAAAATGTCCATGTGCCAAAATGGTTAAATTCTTCCTTTAAACTGCTTTCACGTTCAACCAAAGCATCATCCATGGCATAAAGGAAAGGCTTCTCTATCATGATTTCCCAAATACGTTTCAATAAGTCGTGATCGAATTTTTGTTGAAGAAAAAGATTGAGTATTGCTAAATTATAGCCGTTATTCTTAGAGATTGTTTTATGAGGCTGAGCAAAATAACTTCCCATATAATTATAGTAGTCATTAATGTCATCGTATACGAACTCTTCCATAGCGGTTGAGCTTATTTCATAGTAGTATGTATCATCCCCTCTGAAAAGATAATTACCAATCTGAATTGCATGGTGAAACTCATGCGCCACCGTAACACGCGCTCCATCAATTCCTGATGTAAAAAGGTTTGCAAAATCATTGTCGATCATCATATAGCTGGTATGTCTGTTGCCGGGCAAATCCTCCTCAAATTCAGTATAGCCGTAGGTACCGCTATTAAGTCTTGATACATATACATCGTACAAATTATCGCCGCCTTCATTGTTGTCAACGGGCGGAGCGTCATAACCTAAAAAAGTAACTTCAAAAGTATAGGATGAATCTAAGGCTATAAGCAGTTCCTCAAGACTATAGGCAATGGCATTATTTCCGCTTGTATCATAGTGTACTCTAAAATAACCTTTGGGCGAAACGACACTATTCTGCCTGGTTGGTCTGCCTGCCAGAGTCTTTAATAGCACTTTTTGTTCAGGCGAAAATTCATCAAAATGCTCTCTTATCATTGCGGCTGTTTGAAACCCGCATTTATTATCGCTCACCGGATGACCTAAAATCTCTTGTCCTTCAGAAATTTCGGGTTGTTTCAGCTTAACATATTCATCAAAGATAGAATTAAGGTTTTGTGCCGAGTGGCTGGAGAAGCTTGCAAGTAGTAAAAATAATAGAATCTTTTTCATTCAATTTTTCTTATTGTTATACAATTTTCAATTGGATCACTATATACAATACTGATTTCGTTTAAAAACAATTCAGTTACAAAGTAGTTGTTAATATAAATGTTTTCAAATAAACGACTAAGCGAAATATTCTTGCCTGAATTAGTGACTTCAGAATAGTAAAGTTTACTAGCCGCCTTGTCATATGAAAAAATATACCGATATTTTCCCTGTAAAGTTCTATAATATGCCAAATCATTTTTATTCAGGTCTGTTACATTTTTCCTGCTGCTTTTTATTCGGTTTAGTTTGTTATTATCGTAAAAGTATACTGAGTAATTATCCCCTAAAATCACCTCTCCAATAGGCAATTCCCTTTTTGTATTATTCTGAGAATAAGAATAAGTTGAGAATTTTTGACTAAATGAAGTGTTGTTTTTGCTTTCATAAATCACTTTGAATTGCGAATCTGCTTCAAGATCCTGCTCCCTAAATTCAAATGAAGTACCATTCTCGACCCAATAATAGAGCTTTTTAATACTTCCCATAGCCAAAGAAGGGGCAACAACATTTTTCTTTAACGTCTCTATCTTTTCGATAATAGTCGATTCGGAATCAAAGAAAAACTTTTTAAGCTCTGCAACTCCATTTTCGAAAAGCAGGGCAAAAGCCGTTTGGTTTTCTCCTGTTTCCTCTATCTTTAATTCACTTATCGATTTATATGAATAATACTTTTCTTTCTTAAAGCTAGCCAAAGACAAATCAGCCTTAACCCTCTCGATTAGTTTTTCTCCGGGGGTATAGAAAAAGAAAGTAGTTAACGGTTTTTGGTTGGGGGGGATAATTATTTTGGAATAATTATAGTTAATGGGTATTTCCAAATACTTAAGAAAAATTCCGGAGTTCCCCCGTAAAATTATTTTTAATTTGCCATCCTCGCTGTCGATAAAACATAAATCCTTATGATAACTGTCAGAATATCTAAAAGAACTCACAACAGTCGGTTTGATCCCTAAAGATATTTGGATTTTGGACTTATCCATTATAAAATTGGATATAGAATAAAGCTCACCCGTATCTGATAAGACCAGCAGGCACTTTTTCTTCCCCCGATTATAAACCTCAAGATCAGTTAGTCCTTCTTTCTTGAAATAAACAATTGCTGCCAGCAATGAATCTGGTGTTGATGCAAAACTAACTTTAAGGAAGTTCGCTTCATCAATTATTGCCAGATCATTTAATCCATCATTATTAAAATCAGCTAGCGCATAATCTACTAACTTCTCATCAAACTCGATATTTTTCGTTTCAATGAAGGATGAAACTGAGTCGCCTTTAAATATATTAAGACTATTGTCAGTTTGGAAAAGGAGATCAGTATAACCATCCCGGTTAAAATCATACACCTTAAGATTTTTTATAATGCCAGTTGTCTCCAGCTGTCTGTATTCAAAAAAATTGCCTTCCTGGTCATTATAAAAAAAAGTGATTGCCCCGGCAAACAAATCAAAGGCAACTATATCTAGAAACCCGTCATAATCAAGATCAATAAACTGAGCTTCTGAGAAAACTCTCTCTTTTGCAATGGATTCCCGATGTAACACAAAGTCTTTTTCTCTTAACAGCATTAATCCTTCAAAGTTGCTTCCAAAAATAATTGCATCATTATTTAAATCGTTATCAATATCTCCTGTAATAATTTTTTCCGGATAGTCATCAAAAGAGGTTTGATGAAGCAGTTGAAGTGTTCCAAATTTAGTAAAAGATAGCAGTCCGCAAATCCTTTCCTTACGCGAGATAAAAATAAAAACATCTCCGTTATCAGCTTTATGATTTATTTTTTTTAGATCATTTATGGGATAAAAGAAGAATTTTTCCCGCTGTTCGGCAGTTGAAAGATTATTTTTCCCTAATATTTCAACAACGTCTTTCTTAACACCATTTAGCAAAACAATATCAGGAAAATTATCCTGCGAATAGTCATAAACGATAATTTTATTGGAATTGGGAGAAGTGGACAAATTATTGTAGTAGCAAAAATTATTAATATTAACTTGTGCCTGCAGAGGTAATAAAATTGAAAAACAGAGTAAGAGTTTAAGAGGAACTCTTACCGGAATTAAGTCGAATTTTTCTTCTTTCAAGGGCTTCATCAAATCTAACTTTTTCTTCTTCAGTTTCAGGAACCAACTCATTTGTTTCAATTGGCTCGCCGTTATCATTAACACTAACAAATGTTAGGAACGCAGAGTTTGTTAATTTGCGAATTCCCATTTGATGCGATTCTGCATAAACAGTTACACCAACTTCTAAAGATGTTTTAAACGCCCTGTTTACAGTAGCAACCAAAGTTACTACTTCACCGAGTTTGATCGGGTGATGGAAATCAATTCTATCTACAGAGGCAGTAACACAAACTCTGTTTGAGTGCCGTGCACCGGAAAGAGCAGCACAGATATCAATCCAATGCATCAGCTGACCACCCAACAAGTTGCCTAACTGATTAGTGTAGTTAGGTAGTACTAATTCTGTCATAGTTACTACAGACTGAGTTGGTGTTTTTTTCTGCCTCATGTCAATAATCTTCTTAATTACTTAGAGATTCCTCTATTTCGGTTAATTCTTCCGCATATTCATTATCAGCATATCTTTTCAGAAAAATATCAATATCTGTTAAGGCTTCGGGAACTCTATCTTTCGAAATTAATAAATTAATTTTGCGATATAGAGCTATGGGAGCATACTCACTGTCATGATAAGTCTCTGCAACCATTCCATAATATTGAATTGCTGCTTTATCATATTCCATAGTCTCATATATTTCCGCACTCTCAAAATCTTTTTTCGCCAGTTTCTTCTGTAGATATTTTATTTTTACCTCTGCTTCGGCCCCTTTTTCATTTGTGGGGAAAAAATCTATAAAGGCCTGATATTCTTCAATCGCTTTAATTGTATATTCCTGTTCTAAAGTTGAAGGTGGCGACAATTCATAATATGATTCAGCCAGCATTAACTGAGATTGAGGAACAAAAACACTTGCCGGAATATCTCTTATCAATTTACTAAACTCGTAAACCGCCAGTAAATACTGCTTTCTGCCAAAATAAGTCATCCCTAAATAATATTGCGCATCGTCGTTAACTGCACTTCCGGGGTATTGAACCAAAATAGCCTGAAACTCTTTCATAGCATATTGATAATCTTCATCCTGGTATAAACTCATCGCATAATCAAAATGCTCGGTCATTGTCATCCGGGCAGTATTTACATCTGCAGAACATGCTGCAATTATCAGGACCAAAGTTAGAATAAATAAATGTCTAAGCAAAATTGTATATCTCCAATATTAATAATCATTAAAAACGAGCTAGTAAAGATACTTAAAATTAAATCTCATTTAAAGAAATGCCGCTCTTTAGTTGCTTCTTACCGTAAAAAAAAGAAAAATAGCCAGTATTATAGTACCAATAGCTATCGCCGGTTCCATAAGACTTGGCCAAAAGGGCTCTTCAGGTATTTTTGCTGTGGTAAAAGAGAGACTTGGGTACTCAAGATCTTTTACACTACTATACTTAACCGTGTCTTTTGAAGTGAATAAGAACTTATCGGAACTCAACAGCCCTTTAGTATTATTAAGTTGATAAGAGCCGTTTAGGGAGACCGTTCTTTCTACCCTAAAATCTTCTAAAAACTCATCTTTTATCACTTTTTCATATTGAACTTTAGCTGATTCGAGGTTGTAATTCAGAATGTATTCAGCTTTACTTTGATCGAAAACGAAAACAACTCCACTTTTATCCAGTGAAGATTGAATTCGATTTAGAAATATTGTCTCACCGAAAAGGCTGTGATAGTTAAGAAAAACTTTTGTTTCTGCCGGAATGCTCGTATCGAACAAATTGACAGATTTATCTATAAAGCTATTAAAAAGCATTAAATTAGACTGCACCTGCGCCGAGGCTACTAGTTGAAGACACAATATTAATGCTATTTTTTTAATCATTTATAAGCAAGTTAAACAAGAATTTTTCCGTTTGCAATGTCCTGCAGTTTTCTGATTCTGTCCTCTGCCGGTGGATGAGTTGAAAACAACTTTGTTAGTGACTTTCCGCTAAACGGACTGACGATGAACATATGCGCCGAAGATGTTCCGGCATTTTTCATAGGAATCATCTTATTTGCCTGCGAAAGTTTGTTCAATGCACTTGCCAGCGCAAGTGGTTTACCTGATATTTTTGCGCCACCAGCGTCTGCGCCAAATTCACGTGAGCGGGAAATTGCCATTTGAATGAGAATAGCAATAATAGGTGAAAGAATTAATAACACTAAATCGCCAATTCCACCGCCATCTCTGTCATTGCTGCGCCCGCCGCCAAACATTGCAGCCCAACCGGCCATGCGAGCGATGATAGTAATTGTACCTACAAGGGTAGCTGTAATAGTACTTATCAAAATATCTCTGTTCTTTACGTGCGCCAGTTCGTGAGCAAGAACGCCTTCCAATTCATCTTTGCTCAGAATTTTTAATATGCCTGAGGTAACCGCCACAGCCGCGTTATCCGGATTTCTGCCAGTTGCAAAGGCATTTGGTGTGGGGTTATTCATAATGTATACTTTTGGCATTGGTAATTCTGCCTGTGCCGCTAGTTTTTCTACAGTATTATATAATTCAGGGGACTGGCTTTCATCTACCTCTTGCGCCCTGTACATTTTAAGTACAATTTTATCTGAGAACCAATATGATCCAAAATTCATTATAAGTGCGAATACAAAAGCTATTATCATACCTTGTTCGCCACCAAGTATTGACCCGACAAAAATGAAAAGAAGCATCATCACTGTCATCAATAAGACTGTTTTTGCGCCGTTCATTATTTCCTCGTGAACTTATTTTGTATAAATTGCTGTTTGAAATTAATGCTTTTATTAATCTATAGCATCAGAAAAAGTTTGAACAGTGATCGGTTTTCATTTGTTCCAGCTAAATTGATTAACTTTTAAATGGCTTGTTTTTATAGGAAGGATTGGTTAAAATCGAAATGACAATTGAGGAAAGAATGGTAAAAAAACTTAGTTATCTCTTCGCAATCACAATTATTTCGTTAAATATTTTTGCTCAAACACCGTACGATTTTCTTTTGCTGGATGCGAGTCCACGTTCGGCTGCTCTTGCAGGAAGTTTTGTTGCGAACAACGACGACCCGAATGTAATTTTTTATAATCCTGCGGGATTAAATCTTATAGAAGAAACACCCATCTCTTTTTCATATTTAAGTCACATTGCTGATATAAATTATACCAGTTTGGCAGCTTCTCATAATTTCGAAGGAATTGGAAGAATATCCGGTGGAATCCAGTATATCAATTATGGTAATTTTACAAGAAGAGATGCTCAGGGAACTGATCTTGGCTCATTCGGCGCCGGAGACATGGCATTAACAGTCGGTTACTCCAACAAACTTGATGATAATTTTTACTACGGAGTAAATGTAAAATTCATTTATACCAGCCTCGAGGATCAATCATCTACAGCTTTCGCAACTGATTGGGGTCTTCAGTATGTTATGCCGGAAGACGGCTGGAGTTTTGGACTTTCAATATTAAACGCCGGCGGGCAAATATCATCTTATTTTGATAAGAAAGAAGACTTGCCCTTAGATGTAAGAGTTGGTGTCTATAAAGAACTTGCTCATACTCCTTTTAAGTTATTTTTCTCTCTCAACAGGTTAAATGAAAAAGAAGATAACCTTGCTGACAGATTCAAAAAAATCACTCTTGGTAGTGAGATTAGAATAAGTAATGTTATCAAATTTAGATTTGGCTACGATAATGATAAAAGAAAAGACTGGAAAATATCTGACGCTTCCGGTTTAGCTGGTGTCTCTTTAGGGCTGGGCATTAAAGTACAGAAATATAATATTGATTACGCGTTTACATCGATGGGTTCAATCGGGTCTCTTCACAGGTTCGGTTTAATAACATCATTTTAATTACTTATAAGGTTTTTCCAGATAGCGGCGGGCTTTCTCATGAGAATCCTGCCGTTCATCAAACTCTAAGACTTCTTTATAATATTTAATCGCTTTCTGACGCTGACCAAGTTTATCATTCAACATCCCCAAATAAAGCACAGAGTTTACTAACCATCCCGAAGGCTCATCATCATCTAAATTTCTTGATAGCTTTTCACAAATTTCAAAATATACTTTAGCAGAATCAGAATGATTTTGAATCTTATGCCTCATTCCAATATAATATGCTGATTCGCGTTTTGTTCTGTCAAGGTACCCTGGTAACCCCAGATCACATTTAGTTAGTATACTTTCAAATATGGGTGAAGCATTGGTGTAACTTCCTTTTTTTACAAGAATTCGTCCCTTGTATCTCTCAAAGGTAGGGTTGTTCGGAAAATCGGCTGATAGCGAGTCGGCCCACTGCATAGCTTTGTCCATGTTCTCTTCGAAGGCGTAATAACTGGTCAATAAAAAGTAGCGCGCCTCAATTTTGGTATATCGACCGTTAAGGGCAACAGTTTCCAGTTGTTTCAATCCTTTATCTTTATCTCCCTGCGGGAAAAACATCATGAAGGGTTTAATAAACGGATATTTTTCGGGAATAACAGAAGCGTAATAATTATAGATGCCAAACCCAAGCTGTATATCCCTATTATCCGGATCAGCCTCATAAACCTGATAAACAAGAGGCATGGCATCTTTTCCGTCTAGGGCTGCGTCCATCCAACTTTCACGAATGGAATAAAGTCTACCTCTGAAACCAAAAGCTCCGCCCTTGAAAAACAAAGCATCTATATTTTTTTCGTCATCATCCAAAATGTCATCGCACATATCAATTACAGCATCAAGTTTATCTTCAAATTGATCATCGAACTCTTCACTCTCCATATCAAGCATAATTCGCCACCAATCGATCATGGCTTCGAAAAATTTTCCTGCAGGATTATGGGGGAATTCTTTTTGAACGGTACGAAACGTCTGCTCAGCTTTCTGAAACTCAATACCGTAAATTTGATCAATACCCGTCTTGATTAATGATTCAAAACGGGCATTTTGAGAAAAGGTTGATGTAACTAATAATAACAGTATGAATAAATATGTTTTCACTTTCTTCTACTATTTTCTTTTAGGTCTGTATAAGTGCGTACTCTGTCCAAAATAAACTTCTGCTGCTTCCATTACAGATTCAGAAAGAGTCGGATGCGGATGAATTGACATAGCAACATCCTTGGCCAGAGCCGCCATTTCAACGGCAAGCACACCTTCTGCAATCATATCACCGGCACCGACACCAACAATGCCCATTCCGAGTATGCGCCCGGTTTCAGGATCAATAATCAATTTTGTAAGTCCGTCATTTCTGTCAAGAGTAGTCGCGCGCCCTAAGGCAGCCCAAGGGAAACGAGCAACTTCCACCTTTATACCATTTTGTTTCGCTTCGGTTTCCGTAATGCCTGCCCATGCCAGTTCTGGATCTGTAAATACAATGGCTGGAATGGCATTAGGCTCGAAAGCTACTTTATGCCCAAGAATATGTTCAACGGCAACTTTACCTTCAGCAGATGCTTTATGAGCCAGCATTGGCTGTCCCACAAGATCGCCTATTGCGTAGATGTTGGGATCATCTGTTTGCAGCTGTTTGTTTACTTTTACAAATCCCTTTTCATTAACCTTAACCCCTGTGTAAACTAATCCAAGTCCTTCGGTTACAGGAGTGCGTCCAATGGAAATAAGTACTTTATCAAAAGTCTGAACCGGTTCTTCAACGCCTTCGCCTTCAAACGTCACTTCAATTTTATCATTTTTTTCTACCAGTCCAACAACCTTCGTGCTTAAGAAAACCTTATCCATTGCTTTGTTAATGCTGCGTGCAAGTATATTTACCATGTCTTTGTCAGCGCCTGTAAGCAGGCCGGGCATCATTTCAACCACGGTAACCTTACTGCCTATTGCTGCGTAAACCGAGCCAAGTTCGAGACCAATATAACCACCGCCAATAACCAAAAGTCTTTCTGGTATTTCACTCATCTCCAAAGCGTCAGTCGAATCCCAAACGTGTGGTGAATCAATTGAGAGTCCGGGAATTTTAGTCGGGACTGACCCGGTAGCAAGAATTGCTTTTTCAAATTCCAGTGTTTCTTCTGTTCCATCCAGCAATTTTATCTTTAGTTTGTTTGAACTAAGGAATGAAGCATGCCCGCGAATTGATTTAACCTTTCGCTGGTCGCGTAACTGACCGGTACCGCCCGTAAGCTTTTGAACAACTGAGTTTTTGAAATCTCTCAGTTTGTTTATATCAATTTTGGGCTCGCCAAATTCAACGCCCCATTTGGAAGCTTCTTTAGCCTCATTAATAAGTTTAGCAATGTGTAATAATGCTTTCGAAGGAATACACCCTCTATACAGACATACACCACCAGGATTTTTTTCAAGATCAATTAATGTTACATCCATTCCCAAATCCGCAGCAAGAAATGCAGCCGCATAGCCGCCAGGGCCACCACCAATAACTGCTAATTGTGTTTTATTCATTTGTTCTTCCTGTAATCTTGATCCTGAACTTGCTCATGCTCGTGATCGAAAAATGCGATCATGACCACAATCAAGAGTATGATCAGGAGTAAAATAAATTATGAGGAATAATCAATTTCCTCTTCATAAACTCTATTTGACTGACTTTTTATAAGTCCCATTAACATTGAGACAATTGATTTGAGTAAAAACTTTAACTCAATACATTTCTTCTCTTCAATAACACTCCGAGCAAATAACACATCCAAACACCCGGAACACTCAAAAACTGAAACTCGAGCAATATCAAAAAAACGACATTTATCTTTCTGTGAATATTTTCCATTCCCTTCAGCTATGTTTAGAACAATTGATGCAGATGCTCGTTCAAGTTGATCAAATAAATTACCTCTTTGGTCAACTTCTTTTTTTAATAGATCAATTTGTTTCACAAAGTCTACTGCTTTTTTATAAACATCTAATTTTTCATGATCAAATATCGGCTCACTCATTAATTACTCCGATAAATATTAGCACATAACTTTTCTATTTCTAAAGAGCAAAGATCAAAAACTGATCATAATCAAGATCAGGAACATGATCAGGATTTATCATCCTTCCAATGACAATAAAAACGGATTTTCCAAGGCATCAATTATCCATTTTGTAAATCTTGCGCCGTCGGCGCCATCTATAATTCTATGATCGTAGGATAGTGCGAGCGGCATCATTAATTTTGGTACAAACTCACCATTATCAAATACCATCTCCATAGCTGATCTGGATACACCAAGAATTGCAACTTCAGGTGAATTTACAACTGGTGTAAAGTATGTACCGGCAATTCCGCCCAGATTACTGATTGTAAATGTACCACCCTGCATTTCTTCAATAGAAAGTTTCTTGTCCCTGGCTTTCTTAGAAAGTTCTGTCAGTTCAACTGCCAACTCGATAATGTTTTTCTTGTCAACATTTTTTAGAACCGGCACCAGCAAACCACGATCCGTATCAACGGCTACGCCAATGTTATAGAACTTTTTATAAATGACTTCCTTATTTCCCATATCAACACTTGAATTGAATTGCGGGAAAACCTTTAATGCTGAAGCGACAACCTTTAGCAGGATTGCCGTAGGTGTTAACTTTCCACCTTCAGCTTCGACTTTTGCCTTAAATTGCTTGCGCATTTTTTCAAGTTCTGTAATATCAGCTTTATCAAACTGTGTTACGTGAGGTATTGTTGCCCATGAGTATGATAAGTGTTCAGCAGTCTTCCTGCGTATATTGCTCATCTTCTGCGGTTCAACATCACCCCATTTACTGAAATCAGGTAATTCTTCAACCGGGATTAATGAACCAACTCCGGGAGCAGCACCAGCTTGTGACTGGTCACGTCCAGCATTTAAAAGTTTAGAAAACATCTTAACATCTTCAATGGAAATCCTTCCACCAGGTCCAGAGCCTTTTACCTGATGAATATCAATACCAATCTCACGCGCAAATCTGCGAACCGAAGGAGCAGCAGGAACAATGCGCTGGTCAACTGCTCTGACATTTGAAATTGTCGGCTTGGCAGATTCCGTCGGTTTCGGCGCTTCCTCTTTAGGCTCAGTTTTAACCGGCTGAGCTATTTCAACTTTGGCAGTAGTTGCTTTAGGAGCTGTTACTGCACCGGTTGATTCTATTAAGAGAATAACCTGCCCGACCTTAGCCGTATCGCCATCCTTAACCTTAATCTCTTTCACTACTCCACTAATTTCAACAGGTACTTCAACTGTAGCTTTATCTGTTTCAATCTCAACTACTGACTGATCAACTTCAACCGTATCGCCTACCGCAACAAGTACTTTTATAATGTCCGCAGTCTCAATGTTTTCACCTAATTCAGGTAACGTAAATTCAACAAGACCTCCAGCTACCGGCGGGGCTTCTGTTTTAACCTGCGCAATTTCCTCTTTTGCCACCTCAGTAACGGGGGCAGCGGCAACTTCAGATTTAGTTTCTGCTGATTCAGCTACAACCTCGCCCTCGGCGTCGATAATAAAAAGAACCTGTCCAACTTTAGCTTTATCGCCTACTTTTATTCTAATTTCTTTTATTACACCGCTGACTTCCGAAGGTACTTCCACGGTGGCCTTGTCGGTTTCGATCTCAAGAAGAGATTGATCAACTCCGACTTTATCGCCAACCGCGACTAAAACCCCTACAACATCGGCAGACTCAATGTTTTCACCCAATTCAGGTAACTTAAATTCAAATGCCATTTTTATCTCAAAATTTGTTTTTGTTCTATACTTTAAATGGAACAGCTTTTTCAGGATTAATACCCAACTTCTTCTCTGCTTTTTTAACCATATCAGCAGTCACTTTTTTCTCCTTAAGCAACGATACAAGTGTTGCATAGACAATATGCTTTGCATCAACCTCAAAGAAATCACGTAACGATTCGCGTCCTTCACTTCTACCGAATCCCAGTGTTCCAAGACTGTATAATGGTCCCGGCAGCCACTTACCAATAGAATCACTCAGCAGCTGAACATAATCAGAAGCTGAAACGAACACGCCTTTTTCGCCTTTAGTTACCTCGCTTATGTAAGGTAACTTCTCTTTCTTATCAGGATGCAGCATATTCCATCTTACAGTTTCTGTTGCATCATAGTGCAGATTTTTATAACTGGTTACACTCCATACGTCAGCGGCAATATTGTAATCTTTTTCAAGAATGTCTTTAGCCTTAATAACTTCATTAAGTATAGCCCCGCTGCCCATCAAGTTTGCTTTCGCTTTGGCACTTTTCTTCTTACTTGAAGATAATTTGTACATTCCTTTAAGTATGCCCTCTTCAACGCCTTTAGGCATTGGTGGCTGAACATAGTTTTCATTAGCAACGGTGATGTAATAGTAAATATCCTCCTGTTTTTCATACATCCGGTAGATACCATCACGAATAATAACAGCAAGTTCATATGCATATGCTGGGTCATAAGCCATTAAGTTAGGGATTGAGTAGGCAAGAACATGACTATGACCATCCTGATGCTGCAAACCCTCCCCGGCAAGAGTCGTTCTTCCGGAAGTAGCGCCGATGAGAAAGCCTTTACATCTTAGGTCAGCAGCGGCCCAGGCTAAATCGCCAATCCGCTGGAAACCGAACATAGAGTAATAGGTAAAAAATGGAATAGTATTAATTCCATGTGATGCATAAGCAGTACCTGCAGCAATGAATGAGGACATGGAACCGGCTTCAGTAATACCCTCTTCAAAAATCTGTCCGTCTATGGCTTCTTTATAATACAGTAAGCTATCTCTATCAACCGGTTCATAAAGTTGACCAACATGAGAATAAATACCCACCTGGCGGAATAGAGATTCCATACCAAAGGTACGCGCCTCATCAGGTACAATGGGCACTATCAGTTTACCAACTTCTTTATCCTTAAGAAGCTTGGTAAGAATTCTTACATAAACCATTGTTGTGGAAACTTCCCTGTCTCCTGTTCCATCATGGAATTCTTTAAAAAGGTCGATTGCAGGTGTTTGAACAGGCTCGGCTTTTACAACACGTTTTGGCACATAACCGCCTAACTCTTTTCTTCTGTTTTTTAGGTATAAGATTTCCTGACTGTCTTCTGCGGGTTTATAGAACGGAGCGCTGGCCACTTCATTATCTGAAATCGGAATTCCAAATCTTGTCCTGAAATGCTGCAACTCTTCTTCGTTTAATTTTTTCTGAGAATGTGTAATATTCTTACCTTCACCGGCTTCGCCAAGCCCGTAACCCTTAACCGTGCGTGCCAATACAACTGTGGGTGCACCTTTGTGTTCAACAGCGGCTTTAAAAGCGGCGTATACTTTTTCGGGATCATGCCCGCCACGGTTCATTTTTTCAAGCTGTTCATCAGTCATATCCTTTACTAGTTCCAAAAGCTCAGGGTATTTGCCAAAGAAATGCTCTCTGATATAAGATCCGTTTTCGACAATATATTTTTGTGACTCTCCATCAATAGATTCGTTCATACGTTTAAGCAGCAAACCGGATTTATCTCTTTCAAGAAGCTCATCCCACTCGCCACCCCAAATAAGTTTAATTACATTCCACCCGGCTCCACGAAAAACTGACTCCAGTTCCTGCATAATGTTTCCGTTACCGCGCACAGGGCCATCAAGCCGCTGCAAGTTACAGTTAACAACGTAAATAAGATTATCAAGCTTTTCGCGAGCAGCAAGTGAAATTGCGCCTAAAGATTCCGGTTCATCAGTTTCACCATCGCCGAGGAAAGCCCAGACCTTTGCATCACTAGGCTGTTTCAGTCCGCGATCTTCAAGGTAGCGATTAAACCGCGCCTGGTAGATTGACATTATTGGTCCAAGCCCCATAGATACTGTCGGGAATTCCCAAAAATCAGGCATTAACCATGGATGTGGATATGATGATAGTCCACCGCCAGGTTTTAATTCTCTTCTAAAATTTTCCAATTTTTCAACTGAAAGTCTTCCTTCAAGAAAAGCACGTGCATAAATGCCGGGAGATGTATGTCCCTGAAAATAGATCATATCACCCTGCTTGTCTCCATCCTTACCTTTGAAAAAGTGATTAAAACCTATCTCGTAAAGAGTAGCAGCAGAGGCATATGAAGAAATATGACCACCAATACCAGGCTCTTCACGATTCGCACGTACAACCATTGCCATGGCATTCCAACGAACCAAGCTTTTAATACGGCGTTCAATTTCTCGTCCGCCAGGGAATGGAGATTGTTTGTCTTTTGGAATGGTATTCACGTATGGAGTATTTGCCGTAAATGGAAGGTCAACACCTTTTTCGTGGGCATACATGTCAAGCTCATGCAACAATTCACGCACTCTTTCAGGTCCGCCATTTTGCAGAACATATTCCAACGATTCCAGCCATTCCCGCGTTTCAATTTGTTCGAATTCTTTTTTGTCGCTCATAATTATTCCGTTATTTATTTCAATTTTCTTAAGATCTTATCTTTTTTCACCAAATGAGACATTGGGTAATATTTTAATTTTTATGGATAACAAATGTAATAAATTTTGCGTTAACATGTTTTTCAGATGTTAGATGGTTTAAAGCTAATACTTCCCGGTTTTAGTTCCCAACAGCCCTTCAACATCAACAATCTTCCGCAAAGAATTAACATATTATTAATACAATTCGATCCAAACTCACTCAAATCTTTCCCGATAATATCCTAAGTTTGTTATATGACTTTAATATTGTTTTGATTTAAACATACTTCAGGAGCAGACATGGATTTCAATCTAATCCAAAAATCAGAATTCGACAAAGTACTTTCATACGATGGTGAATGGGCTTTAAAAATGCATCTTTTTGCAACTATGTGCAGATACAACACCCTGGTTGCGGTAAAAAAAGCCGGGTCCGGGCATTTGGGTTCAAGTTTGAGTGCTCTGGATATTTCCACCTATCTTTACCTTAATGAGCTAAACACAATGAAAGTCGGCTTAGATTCTCCTGACCGCGACATATATTTTTCTTCTAAAGGACATGACGTACCGGGCACTTACTCACTATATCACGCGATAGGTATGTTTGGTGATGAAAAACTGCTTGGTTTAAGAAGATTACACGGACTCGATGGACATCCGGAAGTACGCCAACCAGGGATTGAGGCCTGCACAGGCTCGCTGGGTATGGGTATATCCAAGGGCAAGGGCTTTGCCTGGGCAAAAACTTATCAGGGATTTGGCGGACATGTATATGTTATGACAGGTGACGGTGAATTTCAGGAAGGACAGATTTGGGAATCTCTTCAGGCTACAGCGCACCAAAAAGTTAATAATATTACTGTAATTATGGATCACAATAAATACCAGACAGATATGCTCGTTGAAGATGTTAATAATATAGAAGACCTGGTTGAAAAAATTTCAGCTTTCGGATGGCATGTAGAACGCATTAATGGAAATGACTTTATTTCTCTAAAAGAAGTATTTACCAAATTAAAGAACATAAAAGATAAGCCCAAATTCATCGTGGCTGATACCATAAAAGGTAGAGGCGTTTCATTTATGGAGCAGCCTGAAACAGAAGAGGTTAATGGCAGAATTCTCTATAAGTGGCATTCCGGCGCTCCTGACGACGTAAGTTATATTAATGGTTTAGTGGAATTATCATCACAAATCAACTTGTTGGCTGCAGATCTGCAGATTGGCACCATAAAAACACCTGTCAATGAAGTTTCGGGTAAAGTATCAGCAAAAAGTGACATGGAGTTCGTTAAGGATGCATATGGTGAAGCTCTGGTTGAGATAGCAGAATACAATGACAAATTGGTTATTCTTGACGGGGATCTTTCAGCTGATTGTAAGCTGCGTGATTTTGAGAAAAAATATCCAGAAAGATTTGTTGAAAACGGAATAGCAGAACAGGATATGGTATCCATGGCTGGGGGAATGGCACGGATGGGGCTTATTCCTGTTGTAAGTACTTTTGCCAGTTTTCTGGCGGCACGTGCTAACGAACAGATTTACAACAACGCCGGCGAACAAACAAAAATCATTTACACCTGTCACTTTGCGGGAATTATTCCGGCTGGTCCAGGTAAATCTCATCAGAGTGTTAGGGATATCTCCCTTCTGAATGCACTGCCAAATATGACAATTCTTCAGCCTTGCAACTATGATGAGACAAAACAGGTGGTTAAATATTGTGTTAATGAGGCAATAGAGAACTGTGCCATCCGTTTAGTAATTGGTCCCTCGCCAAGAAAGATTGAATTGCCTTCTGATTACAAACTTACTTTTGGCAAAGGTGTAGAATTAACCCAAGGAAATGACGCAGTCTTATTTGCCTATGGCCCGGTTATGCTTAATGAAGCTTTGCTGGCTTCAGAATACTGCGCAAAAGTTGGATTTAAGCTAGGTGTAGTAAACATGCCATGGTTAAATAGAGTGGATACGATTTGGCTTACAGGCATCACGGATCAAACAGAAAACATATATGTGTTGGAAGACCACTCCACAATTGGCGGACTTGGCGACAGGTTGCTGGAATCACTTGTCTCCGCACAAAAACTTGGAAATAAAAAGTTCGAAAAGATTGGCCTTAGTGATGAGTATCCTGAGTGTGGCACTCCATGGGAGGTTTTACAATTCCACGGGTTTGATGGCAAATCTCTCGCCATGAAAATTTCCGGCATTACCGATCTTGATGACAGAATAGAGGCTGAGGCAAAAAAGAAATATACTGACGAAGCACCTCAATAGAGGGAAAATTAGCTCAGCCTAGCACTACTAAATTTATGATATCAGGGAAGGTAAAAATTCCTTCCCTGATTATGCAAAATCTTTCTTATCTAAATTTGCTTGAACAGCAATAGAGTTGTTATTCTGTTTTCAGTGGATCAATAGGATTCATGAGAGCGGCTTTAATTGTTTGGTAACTTACCGTTATAATTGCCACTAAAAGAGTAGCCAATGCCGGTAAAATCAACATGGATGTTCCAAAATCAATTCTGTATGCATATCCCATCAACCAGTTGCTGATGGCAAAATAAGTCAGAGGCGAGGCAACCACAACGGCAATCAACACCAATTTCGTGAAATCTTTCAGGAATAAACCAAGTATACTTTGAGTGGAGGCGCCTGAAACTTTCCTTATACCAACCTCTTTTTTGCGTTGAGCTATTGTGAAAAATGACAAGCCAAATAACCCCATACACGCTAATAATAATCCAAGGGATGTAAAAATTGTAAAAAAGGTTCTGAAATTTTTATCGTTCTGGTACTGTGTATCAAAATATTCATCAAGGAAATAATACTTAAACATGTTATCCGGAAAAAATGAGCCGTACATTTTATCAATTTTTGAAATCGTTTCGCTAATATCTTGCACGTTTAATCTAATAAAGTACCAGCTGCCAGTTGAATATTGAGGAGTAAAAATAATTGGCTCGACCGGTACATGCAGTGATTGTTGATGGTGATCCTCTACAACTCCAACTATTCTCCAGTCTCTGTCCCAGAAATTAATCTCCTTTCCAACAGCGTCTTCTTTTCCCTTAAATCCTAACAAGGAAACTGCAGTCTCATTTATGACAGTTTTATCAACCAATTGGAAATTCGAATTATGATCCGAGGAATTAAATTCTCTTCCGGCAATTATTTCCATATCAAAGGTTCTGAAATAATCACTATCAATTCCAATATCACTTGTAGTATATCTTTCTTCCGGATTAATAGTTTTGTTCTGAACATTAAATATTCGTCCAGGTCTCATTCCTGGCAGTCTTCTTGATGAGGCAGCATCGACTATCTGAGGAATTCTTTTCAACTCCGTTTTAAAATTTATGCTCTTATCTATAAAAGTGGAGTCGAAATCAGTTTGAAAAGGCCCGGTTACAACCAGCACCTGATTGATATTCATCCCAAGATCTTTATTCATCATAAAATTAATCTGTTCATAAACCGCATAAGTTCCGGCTATCAAAATAAACGAGAGCGCGAACTGAAACACAACCAACCCGGTTCGTATATGACGCCCGTAACCAACACGGGTTATTTTACCCTTCATTACGGAAGTGATTTTAAAAGATGATGTAACAATCGCCGGATATAATCCCGAAAAGAACGTCCCCAATATGAATATTAAAATAAAAACAATTCCCAGGGAAGAACTGAAAACTTCTGACGAAAAGTTGACGGACAAAATTTCTCTGAAGTAAGGTTCAAAAACCACAACTATAATGGCAGCTATTGTAATTCCAATGAGGTTCAGCAAAAGTGATTCAAGCAGAAATTGTCTTATTATGTTCGTCCGTTGGGCACCAACCACTTTTCTTAATCCCACCTCTTTAGCGCGCTCCATCGATCTTGCTGTAGCAAGATTTATAGAATTTACCCAGGTAATCAAAAGGATAAAGCCGGCTATAATCAGCAAGGCAGAAACAGTAGTCGCACTTCCATGCACCCATGTTTCGTATTCATAATCTGAATGCAGATGAATATCGCTGAGAGGCTGGAAATAGAATTTCTCAAAATAACCTGTTACTTCATTCCCATTAAAATAATTTTCATCAAAATCCTTAGTAACTTTTTCAGCAAGTTGCCCTGCGTTTGTACCAGGCAATAGTTGGGCATAACACATCATATTGGAATTTGTCCAGCTATCATCCCAATGAGGTCCTATCCACGAGACAAGCGAAGACCAGGACATTACTGTATTAAACTCCATGTGCGAATTTGCAGGGACATCTTCGAATACTCCCTTTATTGTTGCTTGTGTCTCATTATCAAATAGTAGTGTTTTGCCTATTATTTCCTCTTTTCGCCACCCACTACCAAAGTATTTTACTGCCTGACTTTCTGAAATAACAATTGAGAAAGGGGCAGTTAAAAGATTTTTCCGGTCTCCCTGAAGTAGCCGGAACGAAAACATATCAAAGAAAGCCGAATCTGCAAATAACACATTTTCGCTAAAAGTATTCTCATTATGTTTTACAATAAACTCGTTGTAGTTAAGCAATCGCGTAAAATTTTTTACTTCAGGATAATCAATTTGCATTTGCTTGGCGACGGAAGGATAAGTTATAACACCATGTTGAATTAATTTGCTATCCTGAAACCTGTCATTGGTAATTCGATAGAGATTATCAATATTTTTATGGAATGTGTCATAACTTTCCTCGAAGCCGACATATTGCAGAATTAGAAAACACACTGCTATGCTTATGGCTATACCAGTTATATTGATAAAAGAAAACACTTTTGCATGAATAATACTTCTTATGGTTATTTTAAAATAATTCCTGAACATTGAAGCCCCCCAAAATATAGATGTGGAAATGTATGCCGGTATGGATCTGAAGATCTGACTAAGTAAAAATATATTGGCTTTGGTTGCACCTTGCTGTTTTAAGCGGATGGAGTACATCTCTTCAATATCACCAATGTATTGATTATGATCTTCTGAATGAGTTAATAACACCACAAGCAACTCAAAAAGGAGGATCACAAAGTTATTCTTTTTTTCTCGTTTCACTTTTCACATCTCACGTTTTATTTTTTTACTCAAATACTCTTTCACTATCACCACTCCATGCTGCGTTCTGTATCTTTCTAATTTCTCTTAATGCCTCCTCCCCATTGGGAGTTAAAGTATAAATATATTTCGACCTTCCACCTCTTTCTTCAGAGGGCTCCGTCATTTCTTTCAGCACTAAATCTTTTTGATATAACATCTTAAGTGGTTTGTAGATGGTTCCTATCGCCCATTCGTGCCCCGTCCATTCAGACAACAAATCCCTTATAGGAACTCCATAAGCAAGGTGTTTAAGTTTCCAAATGGCGAGTAAAACCAGTTCTTCAGATCTTGAGAGAAGTGTCATTTCTCTTCCTTTCGTATATATAAGCAAAATTCGTACATATCGTTAGACGACATATGTAAGAAAAAGTTGTTCTAATGAGATAAAAAATTTTCGACTTGAGTATTAAGCTTGCCTTCTGCTAAGAGAGGCATAGAGAAAGGCTTCGAAACAAATGAATAGTTCGATATACTCGGGAAAAGTAAATTGGAAGAAAGTGAATTTTATAAGGTCCGGTTCTTCACTAATAAATAACCGGCATTAACTTTTTACTGATATTTATGTATTCTTTGTATTCATCTCCAAAAGCTTCAATCAGCACAGCCTCCTCTACTTTAATTCGATAGAGAAAAGCGAATAATATTGGAAAGAAAATAATAACCATCGTAACCCAGTTGTTGAAGGCAATGGCTAAACCTAAAAATGAAAGTAAACTTCCCGTATATGAAGGGTGACGTATAATTTTATACAAACCATTTTTCACAACATGTTGATTTTCAGAGACAGAAACATTTACAGTGAAGGATTTTTTAAGTGTTAGAATGGCAATCCATCTTATTAAAAGACCTAGAAGAATAATCGCGATGCCTGTGGAATATAAATAAATGTAAGGTAAAGAGAGGTGGCCTATTCCGGTAAAAATTATAAAAATGCCAAAGAAGATAGATAAAAGGATTGTGGCCCAAAGAATGCGTAAAGAAGACTTGTCATAATTTTTTCCTGATTCCTTAGCTTTCAACAATCTTGCTAAAATCACCTCGGACAGAAACCAGATTACAGAAACCAATGACAATGAATTCATTTTTACTATCTCCTAAACCAACTTAAGTTTTTTTTATTTGTATACAATTCCCGCATAACCAACCCAATGGTGAATGTTAGCCGGTGCCGTTACGCCCATCTTCAGGTCATCCACTTTTAGGTGAGCATTGTGGTAGCTGCTTCTATAATCTATCAAGATTCCATTTAAGTGAACAGCGTTTATCAAAGTATTCAGTTTATTTGCCAACATTAAACCAAATGGAATTGAGTAACGTCCGCACCACGTCCACTTATATTCTTTATAGTTGTTTTCATCCACTGTAATTTCATTAAAGCGTTTGATTTTTTCTCTTGTTACCTCACCAACAAGGCAAGAATCAACAATCATCATTTCTTTGGCTCTTACCATTTCAGTTCCCGATTCATCTACGCCCATCGGCGCCATGTTATCTCCTCCCCAACCTTCATCACCATAATGAATGGCGTCATTTGAAATAACGATAGCAAGACCTTCACCAAATTTCAGGTTTTCTTCCTTCATTATTTTTCGTAATGCCAACGTAAGTTTGTCAGAAATGGATTCCATATTCTCATCAGTAAAGTATGGGACTAACATAGGAATGATTTCAATTTCTCTATTCTTACTTTGCAAAAAGTGGACGATAGGCTCAAGTGAGTGCTCCATCTGCATCATGCTATCGTGAACAACATAAGTTTCTTTGGGTAATTCAATCAATAATTTATCTCTTAAAGGAGAAACTCTAGCATTGTTGTAAACACTTTTCCACTCATCAAATGAACCAAAAACAAGCTTGTTTTCCAAATTGAAAATCCTTGCTTTATGGGCGACGCCAATTAAAACAATTGTCTTTGCCTTAATACCTTCGAGAGTTTTGCTGTATAGCCCTCCGGCATAAGCATAATCGTCATGCGGGCAGATAGCAGCCTTAAAAACTTCATCATATGGAATTTTATCTCCCGGATCAATTCGAGCGATCAGACTGTCCATCTGCCAGCCGTATTGGGCGAAGCCAATTGTATCAGCGAGTTCTCTAACTTTTAATTCGGGGGATTTAACACTTTGTTCAGACTTGCTTTGATCTCCACATGACAAAAACAAATTGCCTATAAGAGTGAGTAGAAAAACTGATTTTAGTGACATTCTTTTTCTTCTATTTAGTTTCTTAATTCATCCCCGAATAGATGTTGACTTACTCACATGGTAAAACATAAAAGAACACGGATATAAAATGGCAAAAAGCAGCAAATAACACAAACAGGTGAAAGATGGCATGGTTGAATTTTATTGTTTTTATACTGTATACAATTGCACCCATCGTGTAGGCTAGTCCTCCCATTGCGAGCCAGACTACTCCTTCAACAGGCAAATTATTAATTAATGGCTTTATTGCAAAAACAATAATCCAGCCCATTAACACATACATTAATGTAGAAACTACATTGTATTTACCTGTGAAGAAAAACTTCAACGTTATTCCAATTAATGCAATCCCCCATGAGACGCTAAAGATCACCCAACCAATAGTGCCGTGTAAAGTTACGAGAGTATAGGGAGTGTAAGTGCCAGCAATAAGAATATAAATAGCAGCGTGATCAACTATTCTCATTCTTTTTCTTAAGACTGGTTCTTTTGAGTTGTGGTAAAGAGTGGAAGCTGCAAACAAAATTAATAAACTCGTTCCGAAAATGCTGAAGCTTACAATATGCCAGACATTCCCGTACAGAGTGGCATGTCTGATTAAGAACACCAATCCAATAAAGCTTAAAACGAACCCGATGGCATGAGAAATAATATTGATTTTTTCTTCCAGCGGTGAATAGTACTTTATTCCTTCAGAATCTTTCATGGTTTTTACTCTTCTGGTGGTTTTATGCTATCCCAGTGCAACATCAAGAAACATCATAGTAGCGAATCCGAGCATAGCCCCGATTGTGGATAAATCCGTTTCATGCCCTGTTTGTGATTCGGGAATTAATTCTTCAACTACGACAAAGATCATTGCTCCTGCAGCAAAAGACAGCGCGTAAGGCAGTAATGGTGTAACAACCAGAACTAAATAAGCACCTAATACACCGGCAATTGGTTCTACCATGCCGGATAATTGTCCATAGTTAAAAGCCTTAAATCTCGAAAAACCTTCTCTTCGTAAAGGTATGGAAACTGCAGCGCCTTCAGGGAAATTCTGCAATCCGATTCCAACTGCAAGGGCAATAGCACCGGCAAGCATCCCGGCATCCGGATTATTGGCTAAAGCACCAAAGGCAACTCCAACGGCTAATCCTTCAGGGATATTATGCAGTGTGATTGCTAGAATGAGTAAAATACTTCTTTGCCATGATGTTTTTATTCCTTCTGCCTTATCAATTGATAATCCCAAATGTAAGTGGGGAAGTAATTTATCAACCAATAACAAAAAAGCACCGCCGGATAAAAACCCGACAACGGCGGGAATCCACCCTGCTGTACCGCTACTTTCTGACATTTCAATTGCAGGTAATAAAAGCGACCAAAAACTTGCGGCTATCATTACACCCGCTGCAAAACCAAGCATTGAGTTGAGAACTTTTTGATTAATTGTCTTAAAGAAAAATACCATTGCAGAACCTAAGGCTGTTACTCCCCAGGTAAAGAGTGTAGCAAAAAGCGCCAGCAATATTGGATTGTAATTAAGAAGGTTTTCAAACACGTTCGGGACCTCCATTTTATATGTTTTGGATTTCTATTTAACCAGGATTCCAGCTAAATATTCTTTTCTAAATCTACATAATTATCAGACTAATATTTCTTTTACCCGCCCAACTTCCCCCGTTTCCAATTCCACCTTTATTCCATGCGGATGATTTTTTGAATTGGTTAGAATCTTCTTCACATACCCCTCTGTTACATTATCCGTTCCCTGATCCTGCTTCTCAACAATCTCTACATGACCACCGATTTCAATATTGCTTCTATTTCTTCCATCCCACTTACTGTCTGCCATAAATTCTTCGCCTTTAAATATTTTTGTTGTTAATACTATTTCGCAATGCTTCTTTTCAATTCCCATAATTCTACCATTTCGGAATCACGCCAGTTCTGATTCCTTTTTGTATTTTTGGATGCTGACGCCACTTTACTCTGTAAAAATGATTCTTTTTGAAACCTTCCCCCTCCGGACAATTCAGCCTCGATTGGATGGCTCTTGCTAACCCCGGTTATTTGCGCCAGATTCGAAAATAACATGACTATTCTTCCATCAGGTTTCAGATGATTCTCTGCCTCTTCGAAAAATCCTGGAAATAGTTTCTCATCGTAATATATAGCTTTGTCCAAACCTTCAATATCATGCGAAGCAGGTAACCAGGGCGGGTTAAATACAATCAACTCCGTTTTGGAGTCGAATCCTGCAAATAAATCCCCGTGGAATAATTCTATATCAGAATACTCTTTATATAGTTTCTGCTCTTCCCTCAAACCTATTATTGCATTAGGATTAGAATCCGTTCCATAAACTTTATAAAAGCCATGTTTCAGCATTTGAAACGAGAGTACACCACAGCCTATACCAACATCAAAGGCAGATTGTTTTCCCCCTTTGTACGATGTAAGCCATTTATCAAAAAGTTTTAGATGCTCAAATCGGGTTGGGAAGTAGGTGCCATAATAGGGGGAAATTTTTCTCTCTAAAACCGGAATGGCAATCCCATTTTTATACCACTGCCACGCACTGTTCAAGCCCTGCACCTGCGGGAAGGGGAGGAGAAATTTTTCTAACTCCGGATAAAGAATTTCCAGCCAGCCGATTTCTGGAGCCTTACGTACCGCAAGTTTATTTTCAGACAAAACCAACAATACACGGTTTGAAAGTTCACGATATACAATGCGCGAATCCCGCTGCCCTTTAAATGATTTGTTGGAGTGTTTTTTTTTGATGTGATGTTTTAGTTCACTCAGGAGTGAAAGTCCGCTGCTATAGAAGTCAGTAATCAAAACATAATGCCCGTCCTCTAATGCTTCAATGGCTATTCGTGGATCCATTCTGCGTTTGTAGGGAACGACATCAACGTTTTCAATTATTGGTTCCGGGCGGATTGGTTTTATTTCTTTGTCAATATCTTTCAATAACTTTCCCTGTTTATAGCTGTGTTCTGGCTTTCGTAAAAAAAATATTATCCGCATTCTCTTTGTCAAACCGCTCACTGTCACGTATAAAACCATTCTTCAGCAATAGTTTTGTAGAACTAAGATTTTCTTTATGAGTATAAGCATCAATTTCGTTTAAGCCTAATGACTGAAATCCAAAATCCATAACTTTCTCCAGAGCTTCATTCATAATTCCCTGCCCCTGGTATTCTGGATTTAACTCATATCCGATTTCAGCTCTTGTTTTATCATCCGAAAAATTCCACAGGCAAATGGAGCCCAAAAGCTTTGGTTCAATTTTTAGGGTAATCCCCCAATCTATCCAGGTGTTTTCTGTAATTTCCCGGTTAAGCATTGAGATAAACTCGTCTGCATCTTCTAAGTTTTTCGGTCTTGGTCTGTCGATGTATAAGTTAACATTCTCATCCGAGCGAAGGAAAAATACTTCTTCTCTGTCAGAATATACAATCTGCCGTAAAATCAATCTTTCAGTATTCAGTTCCGGGAAGGGAGTGAAATTCATTCTTGTTAAATCCGTTATTTCAAAGATGTAAATATACGCAGGTTTATTTGAACCACATAACTTGCCATAATCATTCTAACCTTGAGGGATCAAGTTTGCTCAAAGTCTCTATCCCTCAAGGTTAAAGTACCAGATAACGCTTTATCCCAGTTAATCTGTCGCTTTTTTCAGCATTCATGAAATCCAGAAAGATTTTATGCGATTCAAAATACTTAAGGATGGTATTACTTGTTATGGCGAAGTCTATATTTTCTATTAACTCCTGAGCGCTGGAATATTGCCAATCCTCAAACTTCTTAGCTAAACCAGCTTTCACAGGATTTAATAAAATATATTTTACCAGAAACGTAAAATTTGCTTCATCATAAATTATTTTATTTTTTGTTCTGCCCTGAAACAAAACACCGGAATGATCATATTTTTTATTGAAAGCTTTTGTATAGGAATTGGTTAAATCACCAATAAACTTACTTCCCAAACCTTCTGATGTGGTCTGATGAATAAAAATGTGAAAGTGATTCGGCATGAGACAATAAGAAAGGATTTCTATACTATACTTCTGCTTGTATTGAAGCATTCTCTTGAGGAAAAACCTGTAATCGTGATCATCTTCAAATACAGGTTGTTTATGCGCTCCACGGTTATATAGATGATGATAAGTGTCTTTTTCGAAATGTCTGGGCGCATCCATATATCTACCTCAAATCTTTTCAACCAATTTCCCGCCTAACCTCCTAACCTTGAAGGATCAACTTCGACTAAGGACTATATCCTTCAAGGTTAATATACCAAACAAGAGAAGCTCATTCAACTCGACAAAGCTCCCATCAAATTCTTATATTTATTTATCATTCAGATTATTGATGCAAGTTCATAGATATTCACACAGTTGTAATAGGTGAGCTTTCTCGCGGTCTCCCAATCTCTCTGTCTCAACGTCTTCCTTTTTCAACGTTTATACGCTTCCCCACTCAATCATCCTTTTGCAAGATATTTTATCAGTCCCTTAAAAATTACATTGTGGAAGGGTAGCACGGAATACCAGTAGAGCCGTCCTAACAAACCAAGGGGACGAAAGGTAGCCGTCTGATGCAGCATGTTCTTTTCATCAATCCTGAATTCCAGCCAGGCCTCGCCGGGGAGTTTCATTTCCGCAAAGAGGAGTAACCGCTTCTCCTTTTTGTCAGCAATAAGTACCCGCCAGAAATCAAGAGCTTCACCGCTGGATATTTCATTCTGGTTCTTCCTGCCCCTTCGTAACCCGACACCGCCAAACAGCTGATCAATAAAACCACGTATCTCCCATAGCCAGTTGCCATGGTACCAGCCGTTGCTTCCGCCAATTGACCAAATCCTTTTTAATGCTTTCACGGCATCATCTACCTCAACACTTTTACTATCCATAAAGCATCCGAAACTCGGCACTTCAAAATATCTGGTAAGGTTTTCATTTAGTGATGTATTGTTAAAAGCATCTTTCCAGCTAGAGACAACCTGGTTCTGTTCAACCTTATCGAAAGCCTTACGGATGGAATCTTCGTAACTAATCAACTTGATACCCAGCCGGTTCTTCAGATCATTTTCTTTACAGACAATGTTAATCTTCATACTATTTACAAGATGAACGGCCAGCGAATAGGAAGTTGAGGTTACAAAATAAAGCCAGTAGGAGGAAAGCCTGGGTGTCATTATAGGAAAGATAAATATCCTGCGCTTAAGGTTTCGTACTTTAGCAAACCTGAGCAGCATATCCTTATAAGTAAGAACCTCGGGTCCGCCGATATCAAAACTTTGATTATAAGTATCCTCACGCAGCAGAACACCCGTGAAAAACTCTATTACATTCCTTATGGCAATGGGCTGCGATCTTGTATTAAGCCATTTTGGCGTAATCATAACGGGGAGTTTTTCAACAAGGTCACGAATAATCTCGAATGAGGCACTTCCTGACCCAACTATTATTCCCGCGCGCAGGGTAGTTAAATTTATTGATGAAGAAGCGAGTATATCTTCAACCTGTTTGCGGGACTTTAAATGTTTAGAGAGTTTTTCTTCGTTAACTATTCCGCTTAGGTATATTATCTGTTTTGTGCTGGTATGCTCAATCGCCTTTAGGAAGTTTTTCGCTGATGTTTCTTCCAGAGTTTCAAAATCACCATCTTTGGATGCCATTGAATGAAGAAGATAATAAGCCGCATCAATATCCTGAGGGATGCTTACGAGGGTTTCCTGTTTAAGAAAATCAACCTCAATAACATTTATCTGATTCTGATCATACTTTGTTACATCAAACCGGTTTCTATCCCTTACACAACATACAACTGTATGCCCATCCAGCAGTAAAGCCGGGAGAAGTCTTTGACCAATATATCCCGTTGCGCCTGTTAATAATATTTTCATCTATTTTGAATGTCTCATTTGATTCTAAGGCCCAACATAATTTTAACTTAAAATCGTTCCTAAAGATCATCTGTTGTAACGAAGGAAAGCTAACATCGGTTTTTACATTTTCATTGATTCAAATCAAGAAATTCTGCTTCTGATCCGGCTTAAGGTTTCAGGTGTAACACCTAAATAGGAGGCAATGTGGTATTGCGGTATATTTTGCAGCCAGTCGGGCTGGTTCTCTAAAAGTTCTTTATATAATTCTTCAGGAGTTTTGGTAATTCTGCTATACTCAAACTGTTCCTTCTTCTCCAGCATTCTTTGAAAGGTTAAGTTAACAATTTCCTTCCCGCACTCATACTTATCCAACAACTTCAGAAATACTCCCCTGTCAATAGTTTTTAGTACAATATCAGTTAAACTTGTCTGGTTTTTCTTTGTCTTTGTAGAATTATTAAGGGAAGAAAAATCTGTAATAAATTGTGGTTTCGTGTAAAAATTAATATTTGTTTCTTTATCCTCGGTGGTATAAAACTCTCTAACAATACCGGTCTCTAAAAATCTCAATTGTTTCTCTTTACCACCCGCTTTTAAAATTAAGGAGTTTTTATTGTAAAAACGGACATTGAATAAAGACAGAAGTTCTTCAATCCCTTCTTTATTTAAAGGAAAGTCAGTCTCAAAAAAGGCTTCTAATATATCAGATTTATTTCCCATTTATGTAATCATCCGGTTTTGGAATAATTGTTTAAAGTTCGGTATACAATATACCTTATTCTATCTGTATAAGCATCATTAGTGAATAGTCATTAATTTGTAACACAAATTCCGTTTTCAATTGTCTTAAACCCGGAGCTGCTTTTTTTCATGTTTAGGAGACTGCAATGAACAGGATATTATTTTCTCTTTTCTTTCTGCTTTTTGCTCTTTTTAGTGCCTGCACAACCCTAAGCACAGAAAGATTTATAGAAAGTGCTGAATTTTCAGGCGCCCCCAAAGAGCATATGGTACGAATAACCAAAAACGTGGAAGCGGGACAGGTAACGCTGCGCCCTAAAATTTCTATTTCTCCCGAGACAGATTATAAGATGAATACAGGTAATCATCCCAGAGTTAATGGAAATGGTGTTTTTGAACTGATTAAAGATGCAGACAGGAACGTTTACGTTGAAGAAGAAGGAGTTAACACTTACAGATTCGAAGGGGAGAATTTTTCCTGGAAATCACCTAAGGCGATTTACTCATTAGAAGTGGAATTTAAGCCCGCAAAAAATATTGCGCTCTACACAGGTGCAGATATGTCAGAATACCAGGGCAAGCAATTTTGGGGTAACTGGTTCGGTGCCGGATTTATGGCTGAAAGTGAGGAGATCGGTTTCCGAGGTGATATTAATATGGACTTTAGGAATAACTACCAGAAGATGAAATATTATGTAAAGGAGAGTCGACTGGATCATTATGAATGGTTCTTGCCTGTTTATGATGAATTCTATTTTCTATACGAGGATGAAGGGAAGGTTGAAAGTAACCAATTAACATTCGCAATTACCGTTAACACAAAGTATGAGTCATTGCTGAACGGATTCTGTTCCTTCGCCTTTGATAAAATTACCTTTATCAACTATACCAATTACGATAATGGCGGGTTTTATGATCATCATGAGGAGTTTGAGTTCTCGCAGGATCGCACTCACCTTATGATCGGACTCTACCATGATCTGGCTAATTTAAGAATTCTTTTCGGCACAGATTTCACACGTACCATAACAGGAGACATGAAATTTATCGGCAGATCCGAATGGACGAATAGTTATTTTATGCAGATTGAAATAATTCTATAGACTGTTAGATACCAGACCGATAGATATAAGATAGAAAGAACAACAAAGCAACAAAGTGAGAGAACTTGCCCATAGCAAAGCCAGATAGGCAAGAAGTTGCCAATATTAAATAAAAAAGTCGAAGCATTCTCCGTTATCCTCCTATTCTACTAATTTCGATTTTGCAATTCAATTCATCTATTCTTAAATTTGGACCCGTTGTCTTATATAATTAGAAAGAAGCTTAATGAAATATGTAATAGCTGCACTTTATAAATTTGCCCGACTTGATGACTATGAACAGATGCGTCAACCACTTTTAAAAATGATGATGAACCATGATGTTAAAGGCACACTTTTGCTTGCCTCAGAGGGTATAAACGGAACCATCAGCGGTACGCGCGAAAACATTGACGCCCTGCTTGCATACCTAAAATCGGACGAAAGGCTTGCCAACCTTCAGCATAAAGAATCTTACACTGATGAACATGCATTCTACCGAACAAAAGTTAAATTGAAAAAAGAGATTGTTGCACTTGGAATTGAGGGTGTTGACCCTGTTAATCAGGCAGGGACATACCTTCACCCAAAAGAATGGAACGAGTTACTGAGCGACCCCGAAGTAGTATTGATTGACACGCGTAACGATTACGAGGTGAAGATTGGCAGTTTTGAGAGAGCCGTGAATCCTGACATAAAATCATTTAGAGAATTACCGGGTTGGGTTGACAAAAATCTTGATCCAACAAAACATAAAAAAGTTGCCATGTTCTGTACAGGCGGTATCAGATGCGAGAAGTCGACTTCATTACTGAATAAAATGGGATTTCAAGATGTGTATCATCTTCAGGGGGGTATTCTAAAATACTTCGAAGAGATTGATAACAAAGATTCTAAATGGAAAGGCGATTGTTTTGTTTTTGATCAGAGGGTCTCTGTTGATCAGAATCTGGAGAAAGGTGATTATGATCAGTGTTACGCCTGCCGAATGCCAATCAGCGAGGAGGAAAAGAAATCGGACCACTACGAACCTGGTGTAAGCTGCCCACACTGTTATGATAAGGTTGAGGTGGAAAGAAAACGCCGGTTTGCCGAACGAGTCAAACAGATAGAACTGGCTAAGCATCATGGTAAAGAACACATTTATGACGGCAAGAGTGAAGTCAACAATTCTGTTTTAAAAGTTTTTTAGAGGGAGAAACCATCCGGCTTCTCCCCGGAATTATTATTCACTTCTTTAATGTAAATACTCCCGCATCAAATCAAAGAATCTGCTTTCAAATTCAGTAAGTTCAATTCCGAACTTCTCCTTAAAAATCGAAGTGAAATTTCCACCGTTCCTTATCTCAAGAAACATCTCCTTTACGTCAACCCATGAAGCAATATTACGAGGAGGGTCTAAAAGATAATTGGCGGCGAGTTGAAACATAGGATAGTAATAGTTTACTGCAACATACTCTATATCGGGGTAATTATACCTTTTAATAGATATCGGGTTAAGTTCACCGTAGGTAGCGACAAGACTTTCAAGTCGTTCAAGAGTAGTTACGGCGCGATCGGGGTTACTCTCTGATATTTTTTCGGCAATGCCTTCAGAAAACCATGAATCAACCAGATTATAGTCCAGTGTTCCCAATAATTGATATTGAACAACATGTGTGAGTTCATGTTTAACAACAGCTTCATAAACATCCAAATCAGTATGTCCAGCAGCCGTCCGTTCCGGGTGGTCGAGTGAATAGATCATTAAGCCCCCGAAATAAGCTCGTCCTCCCCATTCTGTAGGGAAGTGATTTTTATAACCATAGATGTGAATTTTTCTCTGACCCGCAGGAAATACTAGAATCGAATTGTCCTGAATATCCATTTGTAATTTTAATCCGGAAAGCATTTCCTCGGCTATGTCTGCCAGTGTTTCTCTTGCTTCCCGGCTGGCAGCATCGCTATAAACGATAAAGTTTTCCGTTTCGTAAGGATCACCATCATGCGCCCATTGAATCCCAAGAGAATACCAGGACCCCGGATAAGCAGGTTCAGGCTCTGTTGGAGAATCAGAAGAACAACCAATTATGATGATAAATAGAAGTACGGATAAAGCTACCTTGATTATTTCTTTTTTGTAATTCAAAATTCCCCCGAAACAATTTGCATTCTCTTTACCTGACAATCCAAATTTATCCTGGGGTGACAGGTTAAGAATTATATCCATAGTCTTCGAAAGAAGAGGTGTGGGGAAAAATATGGTTTTCTGATTTAAATGGTAAGTTTGAGGTGAATTTATTAATGCCACGGGGAATTAAGAGCAACTTAGAGAAACGTTAGATTATAACTTCAAAACCGGAAATTGTAAAAACTTTATCGCCATTGAGCTGTTTGTTTTCAATAACACCTGTTGCCTTTACATGTTTATTTAATTGCTCCATAAGTTTAACTCCCTGATCATCATTATTAACAATATACCTCTCAAACAAATCAGTTTCTATAAGTACGCGTATTATGTGACCACTCTTATCCTTATCTGAAACTAAAACCGTACCTTCTACTGTAAATTGTTCTGGGGATTTCATTTCTATCATCTCTCGCTAAATGAAAAGCCCCCTTTTTCAAGGGGGCTGAATTTTTATAAACTGCCAATAGTTGATGCCTGGGCTGGAGCAACTGCCGAAGTATTCATAGAGTCTGATTCTGCCTGACCCTGTTTTCTTCCTTCTTCAAATGCTTTTTCAAGTAATCTTCTTTTAGCAAAAATCTGAACTGACATTGGCGGAACTGTTGCTGTACCCTGAGTTACATAAGTACCAACAATACCGTCTGCAAATACTAACCAAATCTGGTTGCCAGGTAATAGATCATCACTCATTGAAGTTCTCCATGCAATTTCACGGGCTTGTTTTTTATCCAAACCATGTTGTGTCATCAAGAAATCTTTTACTACTGTATAGTGAGTGTCGCCTTTTTTAACAGAGTATGGCTTTGGAAGTTTAGCTTCAAGATCAGCAATCTTTGCGCCTAGATCAGCTATTTCATTATTCTTCTCAAGAATAACTTTTACCAACCCTTCGTAGGAAATGTCCTTCTCTTCTCTGAACATTGCGTTTAACAAGGCTTTCTCGTCCGCACCCATAAGAGTGTCTAAACTTGTTATGTTAAACTGCTCTTGTTCTGGTTTATTTGCATTAAACTCTCTAACTAAAGAGTAGAGTTGAGTACGTTTACCATCCAGATCAGAATTAAGATCGTTTAGTTTTGTTAATCTTTCCTGAAGCTCTGCAGCCGATTTAACGGGAGCGTTATCTTCTTGATTACAGGCAACAAGAAATACGACAGAAAGTAAGATGAAAAAATATTTTTTTAACATGTTAATGATACCTCCAGTATCAATTATTTCTAACTGATGTTTTTGTTAAATAATTAGTACAAAAAACAATTAATTTATTTTGTCTGGTATTATTATGACAATACTTGTGCCAACATTTTGAATGTTCTGCAGCGGGAATGCTTTAGAGGAATTTGACTCTTATTGGTACTTAATAATTTTGTGAATTTTTGTTTTAGCCTTGAGGCGGCGTGGAAACCGGAAATTAAATTTCCGATTATGCTATCATCGGAACCTGGAGTTCCGATTTTAAGGTTACATCGAATTCTTGAAGTCAACTTTATCTAAATGGTATTTCACCATCAAGTTATGAAGTTGTCTTTCACTTAGTCCGGCAGCAAGTGCTGTTTGTTTAATTTTTCCCTTTTGTGTTTTCAGCTGCTCTTTCAAATACTCTTTTTCTACTCTTTCAATTTCAGTATGTCTCACTTCTTCCAAAGACTTATTAGTATCCACTTGTGATACTAATTTTCTAAACTTTTCTTTGAACAAACGAATGGGAAAACTTTTTGGAGTAAGTATTTGCGATTCTTCCAGAATAAAAGCGCGTTCAATCAGGTTTTCGAGTTCTCTTATATTTCCCGGCCATTCATATTCATTGAATGCCTGCAACACTTCTTCGTGGACACCGGTTATCTCTTTTTTGTTAAATTTGTTTAATCTTTCTATAATGGACTCAACTAACAAAATAATGTCCTCAAGTCTGTCTCTTAAGGGGGGAGCTTCAATCTGGAAAACATTCAGCCTGTAATAAAGATCAGTTCTAAATTCCCCGGTTTCGCCCATTTTTTCTAAATTTGAGTTGGTCGCAGCAATTATCCTTACATCCGATTGGACAGGCTGTTCCCCTCCGACTCTGTAAAATATTTTATCCTGCAAAACCTGAAGAAGCTTTACCTGCATGCTCGTAGAAATTGTGCCAATCTCGTCTAAAAATATCGTACCACCCTCGGCTATTTCAAACTTCCCTAATTTCCTCCTTATGGCTCCGGTAAAAGCACCTTTCTCATGACCGAACAAATCACTTTCCAGAAGATTGTCCGGTATTGCTCCACAATGCACAGCAATAAATTGCTGGTTACTTCTCTGACTATGCTGATGAAGCAGCTTAGCAAAAACGCCTTTACCTGTGCCCGTTTCGCCTGTTATTAATACCGTACTGTTAGTTTTGGCAACGGATCGGATATCGTTATAGATTTCCTTCATGAGTGAAGAATTTGTTCTTAGTGGGTTAAGGGAATCACCTGTTAATACAATATTTCTGTGGTAGTCAAGCTCTGATTTAATTCTGCTTTGCTCTTCTATCCTCTCAACTACATATTTTATATCATCCTTATTTAGGGGAATGGTTAAGTAATCGCTTGCGCCGGCTTTAACAATTTCAACAGCATTTCTAATAAGTGAGGAGGGAGTTAATACAATTATTTCTGTGTCCGGGAAAATATTCCAATAGGCCTTGAGGTGTTTTTTATAATCTTTATTATTATCTAAGTCCAAGAATGAAATGTCGATGAAAACAAAATCATATTTTTTTGTCGCAAAAATATCCAAGCTTGCTTTTGATGAAACTGCAGAATCAATCGCGTAGTTATAACCCAGACAATTTTTTATTGTCCTCAGTAAAACTTCATCCCTTGAACCAACCAGAATATTTTTCAAAACAGCGCACCGTAAATTTGACGCCTTATATATATAACCTTAACCTGTAATATGCAATCGAAGAAATCACTATTTGAATATTATTCAAATAGTGCAATTACGTAATCATTGCCTAATTACTTACCTTTTTTTTCTCTCATTGCTCAATACTCATTTTCAACTATTCATATTTAAGTGACTTTACGGGATCAGCCAACGCTGCCTTTATTATCTGCCAGCTAATAGTTGCAACAGTAAGGAATACTGCAAAGAACAACACTCCTGCAAATAACCACGGGCTTATTTCCTCACGATATGGAAACGCTTCTAACCACCTTGTTATTGCATAATAAGCTAAAGGCCAGGCTATTAAAAATGATAGAACTATCAGCAGCACAAATTCTTTTGATAGTTTTTGAACAATACCAAAAGCGGAAGCGCCCAAAACTTTTCTGATTCCAATCTCCTTTGTTTTTTGCTCTGCCGTGTAGGAGGATAATCCAAATAACCCCAGGCATGAAATAGCCACAGCAAGAAAGGTGAATACTGATACAATATTGCCTATTGTTTCTTCACTTTTATAAATGCTTCTTAATGTCTCATCTAAGAAATTATACTCGAAAGGTAATTCAGGATTAACTTCTGCCCATTTTTGTTCAATAAACTCTAACGTCGATAAAACATTCTGTGGAGATATCCTTACACATGCCTGATTATACCATACGGGCAACACCCTTAAAGCCATTGGGCGCACCTGGCTTTTAAGCGATTCATAATTATAATCTTTTATCACACCAATAATCTTTCTCTTATCACCCCATGCTTTTACCCATTTGCCTATTGGTTCTTTCATTTGCATTGCTCTTACGGCAGCTTCATTTATTACATAAGCATCGGTAGTATCTGTCGGGTAATCCGCGGAGAAAAACCTTCCCTCTGACATTTGCAAACCAATGGTGTTTAAAAATTCCATGTCAACATGCGTCATTACCAATCTTGTCTTTTGAGATGTTTGCCCCTCCCACGAAACATTTTCCAGCCCGGCATTACTATCCCACTGGTAGGGTGCGCTGCTGGCCAGACTTATATTTTTAATGGAAGGATTTGCCAATAAGCTTGTTCTAATGCTTGAATACTTTTCAGCAAATTTGCCGTTAATTTGAAAATATATCAGGTTTCCCCTATCAAATCCAACATCACGATTTTTAAGAAAATGAATTTGATTGTACACAACTATTGAGAATAGAATAAGAGAAATTGAAGTTGTGAATTGTGCGACTACCAGCACCTTTCTGAAAAACGAATTACCTTTTCCAATCCCCGCTGCCCCTTTTAGTACCTTTACAGGTTGAAATCGGGAAAGTAATAATGCCGGGTAAGTGCCTGACAATATGCCTGTCAATATTAAAATTCCAAAGACCCCTGCCATCATATTGCCCTGGAATACAAAACTAAAGGAAAACGTTTTTGAGGTTAGTTCGTTAAAGAGGGGGAGAAACAGAGCAACCAGACAAAGTGCAAACCCGAACGAAACCAGGGTTAAAATAAGTGACTCACTAAAAAACTGTTTAACCAATTGTCCTTTGTACGCCCCTATCGTTTTTCTGATTCCAACTTCCTTTGCGCGAACTGATGACTTTGCAGTAGTCAGATTAATGAAATTAATGCAGGCAATTAGCAGTATTAAAAATGCCAGAGTTGAAAACATATATATGTATGTAATAGTCCCATCATCATCCAAATAAGGATCTAAATGCCATTGAGTTATTGATTGAACGAACAACTTTCTTTTTTCATTACTTTCTCTCTTTGTATATATCTGCGCTAATTTGGTATTCAATCCTTCAACATTTGATTTAGGATCAAGCTGCACATAAGTGCGAACATTATTCCAATCCCATGTATTCATATCCCATCCACGATCAGCAAGTAATTTAGTAGAAAGAATAAACGTGCATTCTATATGAGAGTTTTCCGGATAATCCTTAAAGACACCCCTCACCATCAAATCAGACTCATTATTCATGTTAATAGTTTTACCAATTGGATTTTTAGATCCAAAATATTTTTGTGCAACTGTCTCTGAAATAAGAATTGCATGAGGATCTTCGAGAGCGGTCTTCAAATCACCTTTAAGTAATTCAATGGAATACATGGAAAGAAAATCGTCGTCAACAACAGCGCCGCCATTTTGAAAAGCAGAAACTCCTCCATATTTAAGGTAGTCGCGCCCCATAGGTATAAACCGTGAGGCATTTACAACTTCAGGGTATTCCGTCTTAAGGTATTCAGCAAGGGCCGTTGGAGTTGTCGTACTCCCATTCTGGTCGAAGGTGAGCACATAAAGATCATCTGAGTTTTCAAGGAATTTGTCATAACTCAATTCGTTCTCTACATATCCAAGAATGAAAAGTGCGCAAGCAATACCAATAGCAAGTCCGGATACATTAATAAAGGAGTATCCTTTGCGTTTTGTAAGAGTTCTTAATGCGATCTTAAAATAATTTCTGAACATCATTGCCCCCCAGTAAAATGAAGTAAAAAGAAAATACGGTAGTGATCTGACTATTTGTCCCATCAGGTACAGGTTCGCTTTTATTCTTCCCTTCTTTTCTTTGTTTATATGATATAATTCCTCAATATCGCCAACATATTGTTCGTGATCTTCCTGATGAGTCACTAGCATCATTAGCATTGTAAGCAGCCATGAGGATCTACAATATTTGCTTTTTGATTTTTTCGTTTTACTTTTAACAGTCATTGGTCATTAGCTTCGCGTCATTAGTAGTTAAATATGTTTTAAAGTTTATCCTTTGTTCATAAATTTTCATTGTTTTTCTCGCTACTCACTGCTCATCCCTCAATACTATTATTTACTCATACTTCAATGACTCTATCGGGTTAGCTGTTGATGCCTTCAATCCCTGCCAAATCACCGTTAAAAAGGAAATAAGGATAATAATTGCTGCGGCGGATATAAAATCCAGAACTGTCATGTCTATTCGGTATGCAAAGTTTTGCAGCCAGGCATTAAGCATGTAAAACGCGACCGGGGCTGCCAGAACAAAGGCAAAGGCAATCCACAGAAGATATTCTGATGTTAATATTCTGATAATTGAGGGAACAGAAGCTCCAAGAGTTTTTCGAATTCCAATTTCCTTAACCCTACTTTTGGCTGAGTGCGTAATCATTCCAAAGAGTCCAAGTGACGCTATGAATACTGTCAGAATTGTGAAGTAACTCATCAATTGAAATGTACGCTGATCCGCTTCGTACTGAACAGCGTAATTCTCATCTAAAAATTTGTACTGAAAAACTTTTTCAGGATAAAAAGTTGCCCAGGTTTCTTTAATGAAATCCAATGTTGCGGTAACATTTTCTGGACGAATCTTTGCCACCAATCGCCTGCAAAAATAAGGTTCAACAACAAATGCAATAGGAGCTATTTCAGTATAGAGTGATTCGAAGTGAAAATCAGGAACAACACCAATTACTGGAATATTTGCGTTACCCCATGCTTCGAAGACTATACTGCCTACAGGATCTTTCAGACCTAAAGCTTTCACTGCCGCCTCATTCAGTATCAAGCCTCCGCCCCTGTCAGTTTTCATTTCTTTAGAAAACAATCTCCCTTGCAGGGGTTCAATACCGAAAGTTTCGAAATAGTCAAAATCTGTGTGTACTATCCCCATAACAATTCCTTTCTCGGCTCCTTCAGTCTTTAGAAATGTTTTGTTGCCTAAATCAGAGGAGGGAAGTCTGGAGCCAGCTGATACCAGAGAAATGTTACTGTTCTGCAGAAGAGCTTCTTTGATTGAATTGTACTTTGGATTCTGGTCATCATCTTCATATTCACATATAACTATTTGATCTTTATCATAACCCAGATCCGTTGTATAGAGAAAATCAATTTGCCTGAGCATTACTCCAGCAGAAATAATAAGCGTTATTGAGATTGTGTACTGAAGAACCACTAAAACTTTCCGAAGGTTAAAAGAAACATTACGCTGTGCTTTTATCCCTTTCATGAGAACTGCCGGTTGCAAAGATGAAATTACTCTCGCAGGGTACCCCCCCGCAATCAGGAGAGTAACACTAACAATGCCTAATATTATTATCATGTTCTCAGATGAAAAAATACCATTGAAGAGTAACTCTTTTGAGGTGAAGACATTAAATGCCGGAAGAAAGAAATAAATCAGGATCATCGCGCATACAAAGGCTATAAAAAATTGCACAACAGCCTCAAGGAAAAACTGTCTGGCCAGCTGATTACGGGTAGCACCAATTACTTTTTTAATCCCTACTTCCTTTAATCGGGTTGTAGCGTTAGCAGTTAAAATGTTAATATAGTTGAAGCATGCTATTAACAAAATAAACAGGGCAATAGAACTGAAGACTATTACATATGTAATGTCGCTCTGTGATTCCAGGGGGTTGTATTTATCAACCGGATAAAGATGTATGTCTGCAACATTCAACAAGCTGTAATCGGGTTTTTCATCCTCAGGTTTTAATGCATGCGAATTAATAACTAACTCAGTAAATTTCTCACCTAAAAGTGAAGGTTCTGTATTTTCTTTGAGCATTATATAGGTTGGAAAATTCCTCCAGCCCCACATGGTTGCCCATTCCTCTCCCCATAAACCAATATCATCAACTATGGAGACAATTATATCGTAATGGATGTGAGTGTTGTGGGGCATTTTTTTTATAACGCCTGTCACGGTATAATTTACTTCTTTATCAAGTTTATCAAGTTTCAGGTTCTTACCAATGGGATTTTCATTTTCAAAATACTTACTGGCAGTCTCTTCCGTAAGAACAACCGAACGGGGTTTACTGAGCGCCGTCTCTTTGTCGCCAGCAACAAATTCAAAAGTGAATAGTTTGAAGAAGGCTTCATCGGCGAATGTTATTTTGTTTTCAATAAATTTTTTCTCTTCATACTGAACCTGAATTCCATCCCTTGGGAAAATTCTTACGGACTCTTCAATTTCCGGGAAGTTGCTCTTAAATAGCTTTGCTTCGTTTGGCGAATTCCACAACGATTCACCATTAATCAGCCTGTAAACCCGATCCTTGTTCTCATGATATTGATCATAACTTAACTCGTCCTGGACAAAAAGAAGTATCAGCAAGCAGACAGAAAGCGCTATTGCCATTCCGAAAATATTTATTGCTGAATTAAGTTTGTATTTGTAGAGATTTCTAACTGCTATCTTTAAGTAATTCCTTAACATTGCTACCCCCCAGTAAACAGATGAATGAATAAAATACGGTACCGATCTAAAGATCTGTTTGATTAAATATAATTGCGCCCCAAAAGCGCCTTTCCTCTTTTTATGAATTTGATATAACTCTTCAACATCACCAACATACTGCTCATGATCTTCATGATGAGTAATGATTCTCGTTAATATTTGGATAATATATTTGGGATATTCTTTTAGCATTCTTCATTCCAAATTGATTTTCTTCGTGTTCTCTGTGCCTGCTCAGTGTACTCTGTGGTTTTTCTGTTTAAACCACTGGGAACACAGAGAATTTCACAAAGGACACAGAGTTCTTTTTAATTTGCAACCGATCCAAGTGAATCATTCCAGGCTTCATTCTGAATTTTTCTTATTTCTCTTAAAGCTTCCTCGCCTTTTGGAGTCATTTTGTAAATAAATTTGCTTCGCCCGCCACGCTCGGCTGTTGGTTCTGTCATTTCTTTTGATACAAGGTCTTTGTGGTTCAGCTGCTTAAGTGGTTTGTAAATGGCGCCAATTGCCCAGTCGTGCCCGGTCCATTTTGAAATGAGCTCCTGCATTGGAATACCATAAGCCTGGTCTTTCAGCTTCCATATGGCTAGCAGAACCAATTCCTCGGAACGTGTTAATAAAATCATATATCTACTCCTCTTATATGTACGCAAATCGGAAACATACATTTAGACTCCATATGTTGCAAAAAGTTGTACAAATTAGATAAAAGATTTTAGTAGTTAGATTTTAGACAAGGTAAAGTTTGAAAATGAGGTGATTTCAGACATTTTCTCAATTATTTCATCTTGTGTCTTGGGTCTAATATCTTTGTGTTTATTCGTACTTAATCGAATCCACCGGATTAGCAATTACTGCTTTTGTAGTCTGAAAACTGATAGCTGAAACGGCAGGATGCCATTTTCAATCAAGGGAAAAACTTGAGGAGTGAGAGTTATTATTAAACAGTTAATAATTCTATAAACCTGATATACTTTCGGATTTTTACAGAATTACAAAACAGCTTGATGAAACATTATCCTTCTATTATTCTTCGCGCTAAGAAGGAATGAATATAATAAGCTATTTCTGGAAACTTTGTATAGCTTCTTCCTGAGTGTTATAAAAGACAAATACATTTTCAAGTTTAGTTAGTCCCAGCAATGTTCTGACTGATTCATTAATGCCAAAAAGTTTTACCGCACCACCCGCGGGAACTGCTTTTCTGTGGGTGACAACCAGAGCCCCTAAAAAAGTTGAGTCGAGAAGAGCTACATCACTTAAATCAACCAGAATTTTATTCTTTCCGCTTTCAATTCTCTCAAACACCATACTCTTAAAATCTGTCGCATTACTAATGCCGGCACTATCAGTATTACTTTTAATTAATAGTATATCTCCAACCATTGTTTCACTGAATTCCAACCTTACCTCCACTGAATTGTGTAAAGATTAATTACAGGGCGCATTAAAACTTCATTAAACTACAGAAAAAATTTTGAAACGTTTGCACCCAATTGTGGGTTATCTTATTGTAAAAATAAACTTTTAGTGATACATTACAAAAAGTTTTCAGGGCTATTAAAAGTATGTTTAAAAGAATATCAATTCCATACATATTAGTAATCTTTATTTTGTCCCAATCGTTCCAATTAATGGCACAGGGAAGACAATACACTTTATACGGTTATGGTCAGGTGGATTTTTCTGCCTCCAGTAGAAAGGGCTCAACCTCAGGATTTGATCAGCGGAGAATTAATTTTATTGGCGAGTTCTTTCCTGCCGAGCAAATGCGTGTATTGACAGATATTGAATACGAAGGTGGGACAAATATTGACGCAGGTAATTCTTCCTATAGCGGGGCTGTAAAAATATCACGCGTATGGTTGGAATATACTGTAATGCCTGAATTAAAAATCAGAGCCGGTAAAATGTTAACTGCGTTCGGTTTGTATAACTTAATTCATGATGCTTCTGCCTCATACTTCCCGCTCGAAGCTCCTATCATGTACTCGATGTTCAGTTTTAGTCCTAATCTAAAACCGCAGCGGCTTTATTCAAAATACCATATCGGTATTGAACTATTGGGGACTTTTGATCTGGATGATACGGGAAGTCAGCTGGAGTACTCAGTTGGAATCGGGAATGGGCGGGGAGCCAAAGCGGATGGGACTGACATCAATAATGGAAGATCTTTTTATTCTAGAATGATTTACAGACCTTCTATTCTCTCCGGATTGCAAATAGGAAGTTCATTTTACTATGACAGAAACTATGAAGGATTAGGCGGAATACAAAATGATTTAGAGTACACGTATGCTTTTGATTTACAGTATGAAAACAACTCCTTTCAGTTTCAAACTGAAGGATTAATCACGAACTATAAAACAATTGACAACACAAGGCAATCAACCGGCGTATGGTATGCGCAGCTGGTATATAATATGTTTGATGTTTTATCACCTTACATAAATTACTCTGCTATTCTTTTTGATATTAAAAACAGTGAACATGGCTTTAGCCGAACAAATTTAGGCATTAACTGGTCAGTCTCTCCATATCTTTATTTAAAAAGTGAAATACAGTTCCACGATGCTGAAGAGGTTTTAGGGGACGAAAGCTTTAACGTTTATAAAATCAGCGCAGCTTTCGCATTCTAACTAAGAACAAAATGAAAATAAAAATACTCAATATGGTTTTTTACCTTATGCTTTTTAACATGTCTGTATTAAGCCAGACAATTATTGTTAATAAAGCAAATTCAGTAGATGGCTTATCCAAGGCAGAACTGCATAATATATATCTTGGAAATACAAGTACCTGGGGAAACAGCAAACAAATTATAATAGTAGATTATATCGCCGACAATGAGTTAAGAAAAAATTTCAGCAAAGATTATCTTGACCTATCTCCCAAAAGAGTTAGTATGATTTGGATAAAAGCTTCCTTAAGCGGTAAAACTGTTCCGCCGAAAGTTTTTCATACCGAAGATGAGATTATCAGATTTGTTTCTGAAAACGAAGGCGCAATAGGCTATTTATCCAAACCAAGAGAATTACCTGAAAGCCTCAAAATTATCCGGGTAAGATAATGACCTTCAAGTATCGTCTAATTCGATTTCCGTTAAATCGATTAAGCAGCCGACTGATATTTTTCGTATCCATCGGAATTATTATAAGTACAATTGCCCTATATCTTTTTATCTCTTCAACTCAACAAAAGCTTACCTTTGAATCCTTTTACACCTCTACCAATGGTACACTTCAGGCGGCTAAGCTGGGTATAGAACTTGGACATTCGGAAGAAAAATACGAAATGCTGGTACAGGTTTTTAACTGGATTAAAACGAGAGACCATTTCAAGTTTATTTATCTTACTGAAAAAATTGATGATAATGAGGAAATCCTTATTGGTTTTCCCGAGACTGAAAATACTCCAATATCATTTTTAAACAGCCAATACGATCACCGGTCAATTGATGATTCTGTATTTGTTCTGAAAACCGCCTGGGAATCTAAGATTGGAACAGGTAACATGTTTATCGGATTCTCAACGAACAAATTACGTATGTATGAGCAGCAGGTTGTATTTGACCTTACAACTTTTGGGTTAATTTCTGTTGTAATAATTATACTTATTGTTGCTGTTATTACTGCAAGCGTAACAAAGCCACTTAAAAGACTTAAAGAGGTTACGGAAAGAATAAGAAAAGGGAATTTGAATGACAGGGCTGATGAGAAAAAAGGAGGTATTGAAGTAACTTCTGTTTCCAAGGCATTTAATCAGATGGTCGAAGAATTATCAAGAACTCAGAAAGAATTGTCCAATGAGATTTACGAGGCAGCTGTATTTATTCAATCTATCTTGCCTGAACCTATCAAGGATAAAATTAAAGTCGATTGGCGATTTTTACCCTCCCGTGACCTTGGAGGAGATTCATTCGGATATCATTACCTTGATGAATCACACCTGGCTATTTATCTGATTGATGTGTCGGGTCATGGTGTGGGTCCTGCATTATTATCTGTATCCGTTATAAATATTTTGCGAAACCAGTCTTTAACTGAAACTGATTTTTATAATCCCGGAAGTGTCTTGTATTCTCTGAATAATATTTTTCAAATGGATAAAAATGGAGATAAGTATTTTACGGCCTGGTATGGTGTTTTAAACAAAAACACTCTCGAGCTTAATTTCAGTGCTGCCGGCCATCCGCCTGCTGTTTTAGTCCATGAACAGGATGGGGAAAAAAGCATTGAAGAGCTGGAAATACGGAATAATTTTGTTGGCTTCTTGCCCGATATTGAATTTGATTGTGCGACGAAGCAACTTAATCAAGATGACAGATTATTCATTTACAGCGATGGACTTTATGAAATAATTCAGAGTAATGGTAAAGTGCTTGAAAAAGAAATGTTTTTGGAAGTCGTGCTTGGTTGTAGTGAAAGTTTGGATGCCATGCTCATCCAACTGCGTGATTATGAAAAGAATAACCAGTTTTCGGATGACTGCTCAGTAATTAGACTCTCCGTATAAAAATAAGCCCGAAACATAATCGTTCCGAGCTTTTAATTATTTTTTCTCTCACTACTCACATCTCATTACTCAATACTATTAAGGCTATTCGTACTTAATCGAATCCACCGGATTAGCTAGTGATGCTTTTATAGAATAATAACTAACCGTGGCTAAAGCAAATAAGAAAGAAAGAAATCCTGATACTGCCAATACCCAGATGCTGATATTTGTTCTGTAGGCAAAATCCTGAAGCCAAGTCTCCATTAATAAATATCCAATGGGCAATGCAATCAAGTTGGCTATTAAAATCCATTTAATAAATTGTTTGTTTAGTAAAAACAAAACGTTTGTGGTCGAAGCGCCAAGTGACTTTCTTATTCCTACTTCCTTTGTCCGTAAACTGATGATGAACACAGAAAGTCCCAAAAGCCCCATGCAGGCAATAATTATTCCAATAATAGAAAAGGAGGCAAAGATTTGAGAAGTTCTTTGCTCGGCCAAATAAACCCGTTCAAAATGTTCATCAAAAAACTTGTACTCAAAGGGTTGATTGCCTGCAAATTTCTGCCAGGTGTTTTTTATACTTTCAAGCGAAGCGCTTGTATTTTGTGGTTTAATCCTCACAGAAATGTATTTGCCTCTATTGTTTTCCATTAAAGGAAGAAACACCATAGGTTTAATTTTTCTATGAAGAGACTCGAAATGAAAATCGGCCACTACACCCATAACTTCCAACTTCATTTCATTATTTATTGTATTCACTAATACTTTGCCAACTGGTTGATCGAAACCGAAAATCTTTGCTGCCGATTCATTAATAACAATTTTATCCATTGCCGCAGAATGGTCTGATTCAAAAAATCTGCCTTCCTGCAATTTAATACTGTAAGTCTCAATGAAATTAGAATCCGTCATTAAATAAACCAACAGCTGAGCTTCCTGGCTGGAAAGTTCAGAGCTTGTAAGACCGGCTACTTGCAAATTATTTCCAATCAGCTCGCTTGAATTAGAAACTGACATAATCCCGGGTAAAGCTTGCAACTCCAGCTTAAAAGCAGATAACTGAGCGCCTAAGTCATCACATTTATTAATTACTACAACCTGTTCCTTATTAAAACCCAAATTTGTATTCTTTATAAAAGATATCTGCTTCAGGATCACAAATGTTCCAATGATGAGCACAATTGAAATAGCAAATTGCACTACTACCAGAATACCTCGCAGTGATTGTCTGCCTAATGTTTTTGATCCTCCTGATTTTAAAACCACTGCGGGTTTGAATGACGATAATATCCATGCGGGATAACTCCCGGCTAAAGTTCCAATGGCTGCTGATAAAATAATAAGCAGGGGAATCAGATATAAGTTACCGGCTTCAAAAAGAACTAACTCCTTTTGCGCCAGTGAATTAAAATAGGGAAGGACAAAATAGATAATACCAACGCCCAGCATCATAGCAATAAAACTTATAACAACCGACTCGGAGATAAATTGATTTATTAGCTGCTTACGAAGAGATCCTATAGTTTTCCTTATTCCCACTTCCTTTGCTCTTGCTGAGGATCTGGCTGTGGAAAGGTTTATAAAATTCATACAGGCTATTAATAGAATAGCCAGAGCAATTGAAGAAAATATATAAATATATGACGCATCACTATTCGGCTCAATCTCAAAATCACGATTAGAATAAAGGTGAATATCTGTCAAAGGTTGAAAGCTATAGCTGAATTCACCACCACTTGCAAAAAAGTCATCAATGGATATTCCTAAAAATTGTCTTACCAAAGGATCAATATGCACTTTTGCAGAAGCTAAGAATTTTTCTTCAAGCAATTTGGTAGACGTTCCCTCTTTGAGCAAAGCATAAGTATAAAAGTCATTGAAAAACCAGACGGGGCTATTTGAATCATTATATCTTGCAATTGACTGTAAAAAGTCGAAATGAAAATGTGAGTTCCTTGGAACATCCTCAACAACAGCTGTAATATTATAATCATTTCGGTTATCAGAATTTATAATCTTTCCTATTGGATTCTCATTACCGAAATATTTTTTTGCCATTGATTCAGTAATAACCATATTATTTGGTTGAGAGAGAACATTTCTCTTATCGCCAGCGATAAAATTTAGATTAAACACCTCAAAAAAAGTTGAATCAACCGAAAGAACCCTCTCCTCACTGAAAGCTTTTTCGCCATATCTAAAAACAGGAAACCCGTAATTCCTGAACCTGGTCACTGCTTCCACTTCCGGAAATTCATCTTTCAATGTGGTGGCAATAGGTGCACCAGATCTTGCCGTGTTTTCAACGTTATTGTTCAACACACTATGTGAAGCTATCCGGTAAATCCTATCCGAGTTTTTATAAAATTTGTCGTAACTTGTCTCATCAACTACATAAAGCATTATAAGAAGACAGCTTGCTAATCCAACGGCTAAACCAAATATATTAATGAAAGAGAACCCTTTATTGCGTAAAAGATTTCTCATAGAAATAGTAAAATAATTTTTAAGCATAGCACCCCCCCAATAAATTGATACGTTTAGATATTCAGGAATTGATTTTAGAAACTGTTTAACGATATATATGTTTCCCCAGGTTTTCCCTTCATATTTGCAGGTTGTATAGTAGAGCTCCTCAATATCGCCAAGGTATTGATAGTGATCATCCTCGCGTGTTAATAGTTTTATAAGATTTTTTATTACTCTAAGTAGCATATCTTACCTGATACTAATCTATTTACTAAAAATTGTTTTTGATTTTTCATTCCAGGCTAATTCATGTATTTTTTTTATTTCATTTAATGCTTCTTCACCCAGCTGTGTAATTTTATAAATCTGTTTCCCTCTTCCACCCCGCTCAGCAACAGGTTCGCATAAAAACTGTTCAACCAGTCGTTTATGATAGAGTTGTTTCAGGGGTTTATAAATTGCTCCAATAGCCCAATCATGCCCTGTCCATTTAGACAAAAGCTCCCTTATGGGGATTCCGTAGGCATTCCCTTTAAGGTTCCAGATTGCCAGTAAAACCAGCTCTTCACTCCTTGAAAGTAAAATCATTCAAATTATCCTTGTTTATTTCCATAATGGGAAAATATACACATTGGACTGAGGTGATTTTGTAAAGGTTACAGGGGAAAGACAATTAATAATTAGTAATGAATAATTAAGTAATCTACAGCGAACTTAAGGTAACTCTCTGGAAGAACGCTGATCAGTATAATTTAATCAGCGTTCATAAATTACAGCTACTTGTATTTGATGATTCACTCAGCAGAACGGGGTCTTTGCTTCAAAACATCATTCGTACTTAATCGAATCCACGGGATTAGCAACTGCTGCTTTTGTTGTCTGGAAACTCACTGTTAAGAGAGAGATTAAAAGCGCGAGTATTCCTGAGAGAAGAAACGGGAAAACACCTATGTCAATTTTATAAGCAAAACTTTCCAGCCACTTGCTGATGGCATAGTAGGCTATTGGAATGGCAATTACATTTGCCAGGATAACCCACCGGAGAAAATCTTTTGCAAGCAGATATACAATTGTTCCGATACCAGCGCCCAGGGTTTTTCTGATTCCAACTTCTTTCTGTCTCTGCTCTGCGGAGAAAGAGGTGAGACCGAATAAACCGAGGCAGGAAATGATAATTGCCAGAATTGTAAAGTAGATGAATATTTCACCTAGCCTTTGCTCTGCCTGATACTGACTATAGAATGATTCATCTAGAAAATAATAATCGAATGGCCTGTTTGGATCGACTTCACTGCAAATAGTTTTTAGCTCGGCTATTATCTCTTCTGTTCTTTCTGCTGAAATTCTGATGCTTAAGTTATCCCAATTACCTTTGGAATATAGTACGTGAGGCTTAATTTGATTGTGTAAAGAGGTAAAGTGATAATCTTCCATAACACCAATAATAGTGTATGGTTTGTAGACCGGTTTATCATCAACCATATCCATTTGCTCGGCAATTCTTCCTACCGGATTTTCCCAACCCAGTAGCTGGGCCAAGGTTGAGTTTATAATTATAGAATTTTGATCGCTTCCAAACTCCCGGGAAAAGAACCTTCCTTTGGCCAGTTTCATTTGCATAGTTGTCATATAATCGGGGTCAACATCAATGTCTGAGATTGCTGCATTCTCACCAAGGTCAATATCCTCAAACTTGTAACCAGTAATGTTTTCTCCACTACCCGGAACACCTGATGAAGCGGAAACATTTATTACGCCATTTAATTGCTCAACCTTTGATTTGATAACCGCCTGATTTGATTTCATTGTCTTACCGGAAAGTGGAAGCACCAGAACCTGTTCCAGATTGTACCCAAGATCTTTCGATCTCATAAATTCCAGTTGATTATATATAACTATGGTTACGGTTATTAATGCTATGGAAATGATAAATTGAAAATTCACCAGTACATTCCTGAATATTTTACCGCCAGTAGCTCTACCACTCTTACCCAGCAGAGAATTAACCGGTTGATTCCTGGAGACATAAAATGCAGGGTAACTCCCCGAGAGTAAACCAACGAAGAGAAATAAAAACAAAATACCACTGATTCCAGCAGGGGTAAACAACATGAACACTTCTAATTGCTTACCAAGAAACCCTGAAAAAGTCGGATACAAGAGATAGAACAAAACTACACCAAACAGGAAACCTATAAAGCAAAACAGCATAGATTCGCCGAGGAATTGAGCAATAATCTTTTTCCGTCCGGCGCCGAGCACTTTCCTCATTCCAATTTCTTTCAGACGGTTAATTGAACGGGCGGTGGATAAGTTCATAAAGTTTATACAGGCTATTAGTATTATGAATGATCCTATGATTGAGAACAGAATAATGTAAGTTACATTTCCTTTTACAGTAGCATCATCCTCGTCAACATCTGTGAAAAGATAAATATCCGATACTGGTTCAAAACTAAGTTCAATTTTGGCGTTAAACATTTTAGCAATTGCACCTGCTTTTCGCTCGACGAATTCTGGCAATTTACTTTGCAGTGATATTAAATCCTCTGGTCTGTTCAACTCGACATATGATTTATAGTTAAATCCCATCCAGCTGTTCAGAAATCGTTGATGATATTCAGAATTATTCAAAGTAGAAAATGAAGCGAGAAAATCGAATTGAAAATGAGTCGTAGTTGGATTTTTGCGGCAAATGCCCGTCACAGTGTATTCATCTTTGTCATCCAGCTTAAGTACTTTCCCAATTGGATTCTCATCACCGAAATATTTTGAGGCGGATTTCTCAGTTAAGACCATTGTATTCGGTGCTTCCAAGGCCGTTGCCGGATTACCTACTAACATTTCAATGGAGAAGAATTCAAAAATATTTGCCTCTGCGTACAATAGGTTTTTTTCTTTGAAGGACTTTTCTTCATACGCCAGGAGACCATCAGCGTCATAAAAGCGGGTATAACTTTTTATTTCCGGGATTTCCTCTTTCAGTTCTACTACAGCCGGGGCGGCAGTCTGCCCTCCTTTAAATTCATTCCCTTCAAATGTTAGAGTTGTAACCGCACGATATTTGTTCTCCACATTTGCTATGTGTTTGTCATATGATAGCTCGTTAATTACATACAAAATCATGAGCATACCAATTGCCAGTCCGCCTGCTAATCCTGTAATGTTGATGAAAGAAAAACCCTTATGTTTTTTCAATATCCTAAGTGCGACTTTTATATAGCTAGTAAACATTGTAAACCCCCAGTAAATCTTGTTTCTGATAAATTGCGGTAAGGAAAGTATTATATGTTTCCAATACCATTTCTTAGCGGCAAAGAATCCCTCGCTTTTATAGAGTTCGTTATAGATTTCTTCAAAATCGCCCATCACACCAAAGTAGTCCGACTCGTTAGCCATGAGCCGCAAGAAAAACTCTGATATTTTTCCAGGTTTCTTATTTTGTCGCATAACCCTTTAACCCTGCCCATGCATTGTCGTGTAATTCTTTAACAGCTTTTAGTGCCCTCTCCCCCTCTTCGGTAAGAGTGTAATATATTTTTTTTCGTCCGCCACGCTCAGGGGTTGGCTCGCCAGTTAGCTTATCAACAAGTCCCTTTCTGTGTAATTGATCAAGGGAGAAATAAAGCGAACCCATGGTGTATTCTTTCTGCATGAGATTCGAAACCTCTTTGTTGATGCTAACACCATACGCGAGTTCACCAAGTTTCCATATGGCAATGAGGATAATCTCTTCGAGCCTTGTTACAACGTCCATTTTTACTCCATGAATTGAAATGCTTAAAATTGATATCAATAAATATTGGATTCCAATAGTAATAGACAGGCGAATTTGGAAAAGGTTACAGCAATGTGTCAAATTTGGATAAAAGAATTGTTGGGTGCATTGGGCATGATGAGCCGCAATCCTTTCCACAAAAGAGAAATGCCTTTTAGTCTATTAATAATTACTCTTGTTGAAAAATTATAGCGGATAACATGATTTTTGAATATCTAGTAATGAAAAAACGTTTTGTATTCATTGAATAGAAGGATTAAGCAGAATTCATGAAAAATTATTTTAAGATAAAACGATTATACTCTTTTTTAGTTTTTGGATTAGTTATTATCACCCCAAAACTGTTAGTAGCGCAGGGATCACCTGTAAAAATATTCTATGGATTAAATGAAAGTCATAGCGATAACTGGGCAAACTATGCTCCAAATGGGGAAGTAGGAATCGTATACTTCAAACCATTTCATGCAATAAATTCCCGAGATGGGGAGCTAATTTATAAGACAATTCTTCCTCACAAATCTGAGCATGATGAAGTAGTATTAACAGGTGAAGGCATGGAAATATCCATACTTCTTTTTGATTCTGATTCCAAGCCACATATATTTTTAGCGATATCAAACGACTCAAGTCAAAAAATTGAACATATCTATAAAACGAACTCAAACTGGATGACCGAAACAATAGTTGAATTTAGTGGGAATTCGGGGAAACATATATTTGAACTATCAGGAAAGAGCGGGTCAAACAATACTTATCATCTATGTGTATTAAAAACAAGATCAAACCCTGATTCTGATGATTACTTATTTGCCTTTCAAAATTCAGTCCTATACTATGTTACAAATAAAAGCGGGGCATGGAAAAAAGAGCGTGTACATACATATGATACAGTATGCACCATGGAGGAGCACATAAAATCAATAAATCGGCAGGATATTGAAATTGACAAAAGCGGAAACGCACATATAATTTTTGGTGAACAAATAAACGGACTTACCGCAATTTCTCCAAGTCAATTAAACTATGCCACAAATGTTTCGGGAGATTGGGAAATTGAAGTTGCCGTATCCTACCAAAACGGGACGAGAGATGATGCGGGTTTGGCTCCATCCCTTTCCTTAGACAATAATGGAATACCATATATTACTTGTTGTTACATTGTTCGTGTTCCAACCGGGTCGGCCATGTCGGCCAACCTGCTTTTTGTAGAAAGAGAAAGTCCTAATAACTGGCGATCTGAGATAGTTGCCACAACTGATGACGGATATTATGGTAGTGATGGAAATGATTATACAGGTGCCTTGAGTGACCTTGTATTTGACAGTGAAAATAATCCGCATATAATATTTTCTGATATTGCATCTTCACACGGGCCAATGAACTACCTAAATGTAGGAAATATCAGGTATGCAAAGAAAATTAGAAATAACTGGGATATAGAGACTGTCTATCGCCAACCCTTAAGAAGTGGGTTTTATTCGGCAACAGAAATGTACAGCATGTGCCTTTTATATACAGCTTTGAGCAAGAAATTTATTATCGTTGGGCAAGAACTGGTTGTTGAATCCGTGAATAAGAATAATTTTAATTTGATTGAATTGAATCTTGGAGAAACCGTAGGTTTGGAAGAAGAAACCCCTATAGAAACAGGATTTGATCTATTACAGAATTTCCCCAATCCATTTAATCCAGAATCAAAAATCAGGTATAGGATTGACACATCCGCGCCTGTAATATTGGATGTTTACAGTCTGACGGGGGAGAAAATCATTCGCCTGGTTGAGGATTACAAAACTGCGGGTAACTATGAGGTGACATTTGACGGCACTAATTTACCCAGTGGGGTATATTTCTACACCTTAATTGTAAACGATTTAGTAAAAATAAAGAAGATGTTATTACTAAAGTAGGCTCTGGAATCAGAACCTGAATTAAATCCATTATTTGAAATTGTAAAATTGAGATAAGATGAATATGGGTCATGAATCCCCACGTTTCATGACCCAATAAGAGCTGTAATTATTTAGCAAACATCATAACAGCTGCCATCATGGCCAGAAACACACCTGATATTAAAACGGCAAATACTATTGTTTTTACTATCTGTAATTGTTTTACTTTCATGTAAGCTTCCAATTTGTCCTCCTTTTTTAAGGGAATATCAATATCATTAAATTTTTCTGAGGCTAATTCCTTAGCCATTTTTTCCAGCTCAGGGTCTGTTTTCAGGTATTCCTGAACCAGATCTTTTGTGTCCTTGCTTACCTCGCCGGCAACATACAATGGAAGTAAATCAAGCATTACGTTTTTTGTGATTTCCATTTATCATCCCTCCGTTTTTAATCTGTTTTCAATAAGTTTTTTTCTTATACGATGCACTTTAACTTTAGCAGAGACTAAGGATATTTCAAGTATCCTGGCTATTTCTTCATAGCTTAACTCCTGTTCTACTCTTAATATAAATGCCGCACGGTCAATTTCAGAGAAAGTCATAAGTAATTTCTGAACCCTGTACAATTCCTGTTTACTTTCAAGTTGTTGATCTGGTTCAGGGGTTTTGTCAGTATGAACATCCGTGAGTTCACGATATTTCTTATTCTTACGAAGCTCATCAATAAATATGTGCCTAGCCACTGTAAGCAAATACCCTTTTAAGGTTTCTGTACGAATCCTGCTGAATTTCACCCATGCTCTGATAAAGGTCTCTGAAGTAATGTCTTCTGCTTCCATCCGGTTTCCGCACAGCCAGTAGGAAAATCTGTAAACATCTTTCGAGTATTCTTCGTACAGCTCTTCAAAATTCAATTTCATTCCCGGAATTAGTTTCTTTAATCAAGATACGAATCAGGTTGTGAAAAGTTACCATAAAAATTCAATAACCGAATGCACTGGAACTGCTACTGGATATATTCAGGTATTTTGCTAAATTGCAATAATCTTAGGATGAAATAAATTGTTTGAGCAATCCTAAAGCCTGCCTCAAGAATGCAATTTTTTACAAAGTGGAATTATACTCCATGAACAATCAGATGCACGAACTACTTAACACACCTCAGTTTAAGACTGACTTATTCATTCCTAGTTATAAAAATCTTGAGGGGAGTAATTGGCGGATAAACCACATGGGACTTGGTTTTGACCATGGTTACTTCTCTGACGTCTGGGTGGTTGAAAACATGCCCATACTTTCTCGGCGAAGCAAGGATGACCCGGACAAATGGGAATCGTGGATGTCAATCTGCCCCCATGAACTTGAGAGCCAGGAATTCTGCTGTAAATGTGCATACGGAAATGTGGTTATAATGGGTCTTGGTATGGGCTGGGTTGCGATCAATACTGCCATGAATGAAACTGTTAAAAAGGTAATCGTGATTGAACTGGACCAGGAAGTAATTGATTTGTTTAATGATTGCGGAGCATTTTATTCACTTAAACCTGAGGTCTTGAATAAGATTGAAATCATTCATGCAGATGCCATGAAATGGAAACCTGAGGATATGAAAATCGATTTTCTATATGCTGATATCTGGAGGTCTCTTGTTGAACAATCAACATTGGATGATGTACACCAAATGCAAAATAACATCAAGGCAGATAAGATTTATTTCTGGGGACAGGAATTATTCTTTTTTAGGGAGTTTCACGAAAGGGACTTGCAGGAAAATGATATGACAATGAATTTTCTTAAAAGCGAAAGTGAAAAAATGAACCTTCCATTGTTATTGCCTGAAGATGTTGATTATCCCGAGCTGGTAATGCAGGCTGGTAAACAAAGATTAAAAAGAAGACTACCGCTTGAGAGATAAAACGATAAACGTAGAGACGGAGAGACGGAAAACAAAAAGGGAAAAAAAAGAACACGCAAAGAGCGCAAAGAATTTTTTATTGTATTTATTTTAATGTCGGAGGATATGTAGGGACAGCATTCATTGCTGTCCTGTGGTCTTTTCACGACTCCGGAATCGGAATCCAGAGATCCTCTGATTCCGGGCAAGACAGCAGACAAGCCGGAATCAAAAACCCTGTGAGTCCCAACAATCGTCAGACATATTTTGCTTCTGTTCGACTCCATCAAGAATTTTCTGAACGCATTTATTTTGATGTCAGGTGGAGTAGGGACGTCATTCTTGAGCAGACTGTAATTCTGAGCGTTCGACCGAGCTCACGCCGAGGTCTTGTCTCAGAATATTCTTTTGAGGTCGGGGATGTAGCTACATCATGGTTTATTATTTGCTACTTACTAGAATCCATTATTCCTGCCCTGTTCTTTCATATTTTCCCGCTCTTTGTTTTTTCTCCTTTTCCCTCAGTCTCCCCGTTTTTCCGTCTCAACGTCTCTCACCCCAGCCCATAGTTTAAATTTGAACTCTCTTCAGTACTTCTGCCGATTGTTTTAAGTAAAAAAATGTTAAATTCTCTTAGGTGTTTCTTGCCCGCGTATGCCGAGGTGCACAGGGCCGAATAAACACCTTTGAATCTACATACACGTTAGGACAAATTAATATTGAATGGAACAATTCTTAATATTGCGATGGTGGCTGTTTCTATTGGACTAATTCTTTTTGTAACAAAGAAGAAAAAACTGTCATATAAAAATGATATGGGTTTAGTATTTCCAAAATGGAAAGACTTGATATTCTGGATTGTTCTATTTGTATTGTTGATAGGCTTGGAAGAATTTTTATCCAAACAATTTAGTGTAGATGCAACTCAGTCATGGAAAGGAAAATATACAATAATTCAAATGATATTAAGAGGAACAGCAATAATTATTCTAGCTCCTATTTCAGAAGAACTCATATTTAGAGGACTATTATATTGGCGTATAAAAAATACTCGTTTTAAACATATAGGGGCCATTGTTATTCCTGCAATTTTATTTTCAGCATTTCATTTACAATATGCTGAATTATTGACCTTTGGGATAATCTTTATTGACGGTCTGTTTTACGGACTTGCCAGGCATTTCTCAAAATCTGTTATATTAACCATAATCCTGCACTCCTTGAGTAATTTAGTTGCTGTTTTAGAAAAAATATTATGAGAAAAATTAAAAATACATCTGTAAGACTTGCTATGATTGGCGGTATCATTGGAATAATGATGACTATTGTTTTTAGTAAATCATCTAACGTATTAGCCTTAATTCCTATAGCAGGAGCTATTGGCGCATTAATTGGGACAATTATTGACAGAAAGAAAAAGAAAAACTTGCCCTAACACTGTATAGAATTAATTACTAAATTAAGTGATTAAACAATGCGACTAATCTTATGCACACACGTACAAGTAATTGAATGTTGAAGCGATCAATGAAACTTAATGACTAAATTTTATATTAGTTATATTGTAGTCTAAACGTATAAAAACGATATAATAAAATAATGATTACAAATATTACGCAGATTATAAAACAACAAGCCCGTAACATCTTACTTTCAAGTGCTGTGATTCTATTCTTTGTTATTTGTTTAAATCACAGTTATTTGCTGTTTCATGTATTTGTCGAACTTTTTTCAGTAGTTATTGCCTTTTCTTTATTCACAGTCACCTGGAATTCAAGAAAAGTATTAGATAATCAATACTTGTTTTTTATAGGAATAGTTGCCCTGTTTATTGGAATCCTCGATACATTTCATATTGTAACCTATCAGGGAATGAATATAATAATAAGTCCAAATTTTTATGCCAATCAATTCTGGATAGCCACCCGTTTTCTTGAAAGTATTGCTATTCTTACCGGATTTGTCTTTTTAAAAAGAAAAATTAAACTTCAAAGCGAAATTCTATTCACTATTTTGACAATTATCACGGCTCTAATCATTCTTTCAATTCTTTACTGGGAAATCTTTCCGGTATGTTTTATAAAGGATGTGGGTCAAACAAATTTTAAGATTTATAGCGAATACGTAATTATTACACTATTAATTCTTTCCCTCATTATTCTCATAAAAAACAAAACATCATTCGAAAACAATGTATTCAAATTATTAGTCGGCTCCATTATTTTTGCCATAATAACAGAATTTTCTTTTACACTCTATATTTCCAATTACAGTTTTTCAAATCAAATCGGACACTTTACAAAATTAATCACCTTCTATTTAATTTATAAGGCAAATGTTGAAACGGGTTTTGTAAAACCAACAGAAACAATTTTTAAAAATCTTAAAAACAGTGAAGACAGATTTCGTATACAAAGTATTGAATTGGCAGAATTAAATAAAGATTATGTGGCTATAAACGACGAATTAAAAAGCAACGTAAAGGAAGTCAACACTTTAAATGAAACGTTGACATCAAAAAATGAAACACTGAATGAATTAAATGCGACCAAAGACAAATTTTTTGGAATTATTGCTCACGATTTAAAAAATCCATTCAATTCAATGCTTGGCTTTTCAAATATGTTAAATGAGAATTTTGATACCTATGATACAACGGAGCAAAAAAAGTTTTTGAGCTTAATACATATAAGTATTCAAAACACCTATAACCTACTCGACAATTTACTCCTTTGGTCTCAGTCACAAAAAGGAATTATTGATTTTAAATCAGAAAAAACAAACTTGTTTTTATTAGCAAATGACTCCATTAGTTTATTAAATCAATCAGCAGAAAAAAAATCTATTTCTTTGATAAATCAAATACCTGAAAATATTTTTGTTAAAGCAGATAGAAATATGGTTTCAGTAATTATTCGAAATTTAATATCAAACGCTATAAAATTCACTTCAAAAGGTGGTGAAATTATTCTAAAGGCTGAAAACAAAGAACAATTTACTGAAGTAGAGGTAAAGGACACCGGTGTTGGAATTGCAAAAGAAGTCCAATCCAAACTATTTGATATTAGCAAAAACACATCAACACATGGGACCGAAAATGAAACAGGAACAGGTCTTGGCTTAATATTATGTAAAGAATTTGCAGAAAAAAATAACGGAAAAATCTGGGTAGATAGTGAATTAGGGAAAGGAAGTAGTTTTAAATTTACTATTCCATCTTTCAATGATTGATGATTTGTTCTGAAATTTGAAAACAAAAGCCTCTAAAATATTACTCATATTTTTTTTGTCAGGCATTAATTACGTGTTTTCAAGCTCTATTCCTGAAACAAAAAAGACTATACCTCAGCAAGAACTCAAAATTAATCACACTGAAGAATCACAAACCTTTTATGATGAAGGGATTTCGTACTATAATAAAACCGATTATCTGTCGGCCGAAAAAGCCTTTTTAAATGCCATTAAGCTTGCCGATAAATCGCAAGAACAAGATATACTTTCCTACTCTTTTCATTATCTGGGAAATATTGAAAGCTGGAAATCCAATTTTTCACAATCAATTCTCTATCATAAGAAAGCCCGCGAATTATTTCGCAAACAAAGCAATTCAGAATATGAGTCCCTTTCAAATAATCAAATATCATTTGCCTATTCCTCTTTAGGTGAATATGACAGCACCCTGGTTTATTATCAAATTAATATTAAAAACCGGGCATTAATTGAACCCAGTTATACGGTGCTTAAAAGCTATCAAGGAATTGCCGCAATCTATGCAAGACTTTATAATTATAAACTGGCTTACCGCTATTTGCAGGAAGGAATTGAATACGCTGAAGAAGCAGGTAACAAACAATCCTTAGGAGAATTGTATTTCACTGCCGGACAATTATTCCTTAATAATCATGTAAACAAAGACATTGCACTGGAGTATTTACTCGAAGCACAAAGCATTTTTACAGAAGATTATAATTATAGATATCTAAACATGGTCAGGCTTAGCATCGGTGATGTTCATTTCAAAACAGGAAGTGATTCATTGGCAATGCAGTTATATAATGAAGTAAATACCAATCTTTACCCGGACGATAACGCCATGCATTCCCTTGTAGATCATAAAATAGCCCTGGTATATAAAAACCGGAAAAATTATGATAAGGCATTGCGATATTTTCAAAGAAGCATTAATGAAATGTGCCTTACTTGCCCCGAGATCCAGATACACCAAACGCTCATAGAAGCCGCCCGAACTTCTTTGATAACAGGTAGTTTCGAACAAGCTTTCTCATATCTTAATCGTGCAAAGAATATTGCAATCGATTCTGAATCAGGTTTAGAAATGGCAATCTCTTACGAGGAATTGGGAAAATATTACCAGGCACTTAATAATTCCGATAGCACTATTTACTATTTGGAGTTGGCACATAATCTGGGAACAGACCTGGGCTTGCTCGAGAGGGTAAAAAAAACTGCTGAATTGCTGAGCGAAAAATATTATTTAAAAGGAGAATTTAAAACCTCATCCAATTATTTAAAAATTGCAAATCAAATGAATGATAGCCTTGCAAGTATTGAAAAGTATAATGAGATTGCTAAACTTGAAATGAGATTTGATATTGAAAAGAAAGAAGCTGAAATCGCAAAACAAAAGCTCCTTAGAAATTCATTTATTGCCAGTGCATTTTTATTAATTATAATAGGACTGGTACTTTGGAAGGCATACCGAAATAAAAAAAAGGACAACCAGCTACTGGCAGAACAAAAAGGCGAGATTCAGGAAATTTCAAATAAACTTCAGCAATCCACTAAACGCAAACTTGATTTCTTCACCAATATCTCTCATGAAATCCGGACACCCTTAACACTTATTAAATCTCCTTTAGAAAAAATTCTTAAATCAGATAGAGAAGATCAGGAAACCACAAATCAGCTTCGCCTGGCAATCAATAATACAAACAAGTTAAAAACGCTGGTTAATCAAATACTGGATTTACAAAAGCTAGATGAGGATTTATTAAGTTTAGATTTATCAGAATTTGAGATCATTTCTTTTTGCAAAGAAATTGCCGCTTCATTCCAGGGCTATGCCTCTCAAAACAATTGCAAACTTATTTTTGAAGCAAATATTGGAAAAGCACAAATCAAATTCGATCAAGGGCGATTGCAGTCCATCATCACAAACTTATTATCCAATGCTTTTAAGTTTAATAAAGAGAACGGAGAGGTTCTCTTCAAGCTTAACTTAAACACACAGCAGCTGGATTTAGAAATTAGTGATACCGGAAAAGGGATGAATAGCGATCATCTTAAAAAATTAGGAGAAAGATATTATCAAATTAAAGATTCCAACACTAACGTTGAAGGCAGCGGGATTGGCTTAGCTTATGTTAAAGAAATCGTTGCGCTGGCGAAAGGAAAACTGGACGTTTCCAGCGAACCGGAAAAAGGTACCAAGATTGCCATCTCTTTTCCTCTTGAGATAGTGGAGCTTCAAGATGATACTCCGGTTAAACTGGAAATTAGCCAGCCAAATCAATTTGTTGATCAGATAGAGAACCTTATTTCGGAGAGCAGTGAAAATGGACTGCCACGCATCCTGATTGTGGAAGATAATTATGAATTACGCTTATTCCTGCGTGATTTGTTTACCCCCTCCTATCAGGTTATATGTGCTAAAGATGGTGAAGAAGGAAAGTATCTGGCATTTAAACACCTTCCCGATTTAATTATTAGTGATGTTATGATGCCCGGGATCCGGGGCAATGAACTCTGCAAATTACTTAAGAATGACCTCAACACAAGTCATATCACTATTATACTGTTTACCGCTAAAGGTGCCCCCGACAGTATTATTGATGGCTACGATTGTGGCGCTGATGATTATATAGTTAAGCCATTTGACACGGACTTACTGCTAAAAAAGGTAAAAAACATCATTTCAACGGGTGAAAATGCGAGAAAGAAATTCAGCTTTACTGATATTGAGCACTCAAAATATATTTACTCTGATTTCGACAAGAAATTTCTTAAAGATTGCATGTCCATAATTAAAGATAACATTCAGAATAGTACTTTCACGGTAGAAGTACTTGCCGAAAAAATCAATCTTCACCGAAGAACCTTGTTACGAAAATTCAACGCCTTAACCGGCAAATCACCTATAGACTTAATCCGTCACAACCGGATGACAAAAGCTGCTGAATTAATAAAAGAAAACTACCGTGTAAACGAAGTTGCCTTAATGGTAGGTTACGAGGATACCAACCGGTTTAGCCAGGCATTTAAACAGTTTCATGGAGTTTCTCCCTCGGCTTATATCTAATAAGTCAGAAAATCATACCTAACATCAAGTTTATTCTTAATCTGAGATCCGTCATGCTGAATTTATTTCAGCATCTCCGTGCTTGATAAGAGATCCTGAAACCCCGCAGAAAATTGCGAGGCAGGCTAAGTTCACCTGTGCGCCTCTGCAGGGTGTTGCAGAACTAATTTTTTGTCATGCTGAACTCGTTTCAGCATCTAATTTTAAACTATTTTTAGACTCTGAGACAAGCTCAGAGTGACAGTTTTGGCTTTCTGCAACACCCCGCTCTGGCGTAGGATGACTAATTCGTAAATATAGATTTGAAATTAGACTAGTGTATATCTACACCCAAAAAATCTGATGGTCTTTTTAAAACCATAAATTATTTCCATTTTGTCCTAAACTGCACCTAATCCTGCCGCAATCTGCCTGCCTTGATATGCCCTGTTATCTATAGTTTTGAACTGTTTCATTAGGTAATTAATAAGCACAAACAACTATTTTTTTGAGGGGGATATTATGTTAAAAAAACTCAGTTTTATTTTATTAGCAATTATTTTTAGTCAGGGAATTCTAAAATCGCAAACAAGTGAACAAGCGGATAGTACGGGCTATACGCTTGGCTTTTCCACCTATCTTTCACATACCGATAGATTTGCGGCTGGTTTTGATGTTTTTTCAGATGCAGAGGGTAATACTTATGTTTCAGGTAATACGAGAGATAAGAATTTCCCGGCTACAGAAGGAGCTTATCAAACTGAACTTAAAGGAGAGGCAGATGCATTTATCGCAAAATTTACCCCTGATGGAAAGCTTGAATTTGCAACATTAATCGGCGGCTCTAAAAGAGAACATCATACTACAATAATAGTGGATGAGGAAGGTTATATATATATAGCCGGAGGGACTCATTCTTCCGACTTCCCTGTTACACCGGGAAGTTATGATACCACTTTTAACGGAGAAGGAGTATGGGCCGGAGATGTTTACTTAGCCAAATTGAACCCAACAGGAACTGACATCATCTTTTCTACATTTATTGGAGGAAAAGTTGAAGAAACAATACCCTCGGGAGGAATTAAGTTTGATTCTAAGGGTAATATTATTATTGCGGGAGTTACCCGCTCTAATGACTTTCCTCTGACAAAAGGTGTCATTGACAATGAAAATACCAAGACACATGGTTTCGTTTCTAAATTGAGTCGGGAGGGTGACAAGCTTTTATTTTCCACTTTCTTTGGAAACAGCATAATGGAAATGATTAGCGGGCTTGATGTTGATGACAAGGATAATATTTATGTGGCGGGCGGTACTTTTACAGCCGACTTACCAGTAACTGATAATGCTGTTCGAAAAGAAATAATTATGCCTAATGGCAGGGGCAAAATTGATCATTTTATTGCCAAAATAAGCGGAACAGATACCAAAATCTCCTATTTAAGCTATTTTGCCGCCGATGGATATGCGATGTCGCATGTAAAGTGGACAAAGCCAAACAGATTGATATTAAGCGGCACCACAATGGAAGAAGATTTCCCGGTAACTGATAATGCTATAAGTAAAAAAGGGAAAGGTGAGCAGGATTGCTATATAGCGGTATTCAATTCTGAAACTATGACCTTAGAATACTCTACTCTGTTTGGAGGAAGTGAATCCGATTATGTCATGTCAGCAAATTTTCTTAATAAAGATACTATTGTTATTGGAGGTACAACAAGCTCCTCTGATTTCCCGCTTACTGAAAACGCCTTATATTCAGAATTCCCAGTCTGTGAGAAGACCTTTAATTCCACATTTTTTGCCCGCAAAAAACCTTTTGTTTCTGTAATTGATATTAAAAACAGTAAACTCCTTTTCTCAACCTACATAGGCTCAGGTTTTGTATTTAGAATTCACCCTGATAAAAATGGAAATATCAGTTTTGTGGGAGAAGCTGGTCAGCGTGCCGAAGCCGGGATTACTGGTTTTCCTGTTACTGAAAATGCAATTATGGAACCTCCAACTTATCTAATGGTAGGGCGATTGTTGTTAAATGCTATACCTGAACCGAAAAAGGAAGATTTGATCATAGAGGTGCCTGTTGATGATGCCATTCTGGAAAGTTATGCAGGTAAATATGAACTAATGCCGGGCTTTATCCTGACTATTACCAAATATGACAGTCAATTGAAAGTGCAGGCAACCGGTCAAGGGGAAGGTCCCATAATTCCAATAGCCCAAAATGTATTTGTGCTAAAGGGAGTTGATGCTCAATTAACATTTAATATAAATGAAGCCGGAGAAGTCGAAAGTATGACTTTACATCAGAATGGGATGGACAATATTTGTAAAAAATTGTCCGAGTAAATGTGACAGATACTCCGAAAACGACCAACAACTATGTATAAAATCCATTAAATCGGCTTTTATACAAGCCGATTAGTGGCAATCTTGGGTACTATGAGACTGTTTGCAATCAAATGGATTTAAATAATACGAAAAGGGAAATGCTATGAATTTGAAATCATCATTAATCGTTTCTTCGTTATTCCTATTTCTGGGGATAAAATTGTTTTCTCAAGATTACAACAAATTAAATGTAAATGAAACTATCAAAGTTAATTACGAACCTTATGTGTGGAGAATTGGATCGCCTGAAACATATAATATAGATAAGGTAAAGTTAGATGCCTTCTTTGAAAGAATATCTGAATGGGAAAATTTGCAGAGTATCTTGGTGATTAAAGATGATAAATTAATTCTTGAAAAATACTATAAGAATACTGATAAATATTCCGCATTCAATACTTACTCAATAACTAAGAGTTTCACATCTGCTTTAATCGGTATAGCGATAAAACAAAAATTAATTGCATCGGAAACCGATAAAATGATTACCTATTTCCCTGATTATCTAGATAGAATAAATGATCCAAGAAAAGGAGACCTTACTTTAAAACACTTATTGACAATGACAGGTGGCTTGAAACCTGAAGAGTGGTGGAATCCAAGTATTGATTATGCATTATTGGAAGCTCCTATTGATACAACACCTGGTTCCAAATTCTTATATTACAATGCACTTCCTCACCTTTTATCTGCTATAATTAGTAAATCCACCAATCTATCGATTAAAGAGTACGCTGAGCAGTACCTATTTAAACCTTTGGAAATTAAATGCGCATATTGGAAAAAAGATGGTGAATATTACTCAGGACGCAGTAATACGTATTTCACACCAAGAGATTTAGCAAGATTAGGAAGCTTGTACTTAAACAAAGGGAAAATAAATGGGGAACAAATTATCGATTCTTTATGGGTTGAGAAAAGCTTTATAAACTATTCAGATTCCGATGAGAACTTCTTTCTTACTGACCAAAGCCTTAAACAAACAGGATATGGATATTTATGGTGGATATTTGATGCAAATAATATAGTGTATTATTCTGCCTACGGTGCTGGTGATCAATTTCTATTGATTAATCCTTTGGATAATACAATAGTTGTAATTAGCCAGATTTATAAGGAGACCTGGTTTGAAAAGAAAGAAGATATTGATAAAGTAAGTGAATTATTATCAATAATTAATAATAAAAATGAAGAGTGAAATAATAATACAATATAGATAAACGTCAGTCACTAACAACGTTAATGGATGGTTTTACTAATCTCAGGGGTCGTTTATATTTTGCAGGGAACTAATGATTTATCAATCTAAACGAAAGATGTATTTTTACTGCTTAGGTCAGATCATGATCTCACTGGTCATGATTCTGGCTTGCACTCAAACTGCTGATTCGCAAACAAAATCGGGCTCAAATAAAAATGAGCTGATTAACCAGGCACTTACCGAAATTGTAAATGATGGTAAAGCGCCCGGAATGATTGCTGCAATAATCTCAAGTGAAGGTGTAATTGCCATTGGTTCTGCAGGAGAGCGTAAAGCTGGTTCCGGTAAGGCGTTTACCACTAATGATATGGTGCATCTGGGTTCCTGCACCAAAGCTATGACGAGCACTATGATTGCTACTTTTGTAGCGGAAGGAAAACTTAACTGGGAATCAAAGTTGATTGATGTAATTCCGGAGCTTAAAGGAAATATTCATTCTGATTATTATAATATTACACTTTGGCAGCTTCTCACTCACCGGGCAGGTCTTACAAAAAACGCCATGGATTGGGACGCGCATAAGCAAAAAGAGATTAAAGAAAGGCGTCTGTCAATTTTAAAAGATAATCTTCAGGAACCAGCTTCAAATAAATATGACGAATTCCATTACTCCAATTTTGGTTATATGGTTGCCGCATGTATGGCTGAAAAGGTAACCGGTTTAAGCTGGGAAATTTTGATGAGAAAAAGGCTGTTCGAACCTTTGGGGATGACCAGTGCCGGATATGGAGCACCTGGGACACCCGAACAAATAGATCAGCCCTGGGGGCATGAAAAAGTCTGGTATTGGTATAACTGGATATCTGATCAATCCGATAATCCGGATGCACTTGGTCCTGCGGGTATGGTTCACTGCACCATAGAAGACTGGGCTAAATTTCTTTCCCTTCAATTAACTAATGAGAACCCAATTCTGGAACGGAAATTTTTAGACAAATTAATAGAACCACCGGATGGATTTTACGCCGGAGGCTGGGGCGTTTTAGAACAACCCTGGACTAAAGGAGTTATACTTACTCATAACGGCAGTAACGGAGTTTGGTATACAGAAGTTGTGATCACCCCGGAATCAGACAGAGCATTTGTGGTGGCTACAAATTCGTGCAGCTTTAATTCTACCCCTGCTCTTTGTACTGAGATAATGAATAAGCTGATCAGGATGGAATTGAATATCAGCAAGAAATAAATTAGAGAAAATAAGACGGCGGGCAAGCTTTTTCCTTTTGTTTGTCTTTCCCTAGCATAGGTTGACCGAAAAAAGGAGGTCAACAGATGTCAAAAAACCAAAGAGAAGTAACAGTACGGCGTAGATTTACAGAAGAGTTCAAACTGAGTGCAGTAAGGGACTAT
>Ga0180007_10000447_pt1 | contig 70424 bp, 52 predicted proteins | sample MM_PC_MetaG_FD_121122 | JGI IMG/M metagenome (GOLD analysis project Ga0180007, IMG submission 121122) | Groundwater microbial communities from the Aspo Hard Rock Laboratory (HRL) deep subsurface site, Sweden - MM_PC_MetaG | ecosystem: Environmental > Aquatic > Deep subsurface > Groundwater... | reverse complement strand
TTATTACAAAATCTATAATGTTCCATGGAAGAAAAACATAACGGTTCTTGAAATAATAGTATATGTTCATGAGAACCACGAAGCAATTGCCTTTGATTATTCCTGCCGGGGAAGGGTATGCGGGCGATGCGCCATGATGCTTGACGGCGAACCGATGATGGCATGTTTTACACCCATAAAAAATGACAGGGATATCGTTCTTGAGCCATTGAAGGGTTTTCCGGTTATTCGTGATTTTATAGTGGATAAGAGCAAAATCCTGGAAAGAATTGCCAAAATAGAGTCAAGAGTAAGATCAAAACCACTTGTAGAAAGTGATATCACTGCGGTAATGGACCCGGCCCTGGCTAAAGAGATCGGCAATCTTGAATGGTGCTGCAGATGTTTGAGCTGTGTTGCAGCCTGCCCTGTAATAAATGAAGACAAAGATCCTGAAAAATTTATAGGTCCTGCAGGAATTATTGCATTAGGATTGCGTTACTACGATCCATTTGATGAAGCAGACAGGGTCCTAGAAGCAGTTCAAAACGGCCTTTTTGCCTGTGTTATGTGCGGAGAATGCAATAATGTTTGTCCAGCTGCTGAAATTGATCATCTGAAAGTATATTCCGAATTACGAAAAGAAGCGGAAAAGAAAGGGTTGAGCACATAGGCAGTCATTATAACTTGCTATGCCAGCGGCTAAATATATAAAATTATCTTTATTATATAAAGCAGATAATCTGTACCTTAAGCGTTGACTTTCAAAATTCTTATCGATATATATATAGTAAGAACAAAGTATTAGGATTGTAAACCGCAAAACAGCAAATTAAATAATGTTAAGATGTATGAAAGGATCCTATGAGATTTAATACAAAAGAAAATAGCTGTGCTCCCAACTGTGCAGAAGAAATATGTTTTGTGAATAAAATTATAATTCTTCTTTTAAGTGTTATTGTTATCTATTCTTTTGCATCTACTGTGTATGCGGAAGATCAGATTTCTCAATCTGTTGTGAAAATAATTGCTACCCAAAGATTGCCGGATATAATACGACCCTGGACCAAAAATACTCAGCGTGAGATTTCAGGATCAGGTGTAATAATTGAAGGTGGCAGAATACTTACCAATGCGCATATAGTTGCTTTTGCTCAGCAGATCTATATTCAACCCTATCAATCTGCCGATAAGATTGAAGCAACAGTAATTGCACAATCTCCCGAAGTTGATCTTGCTTTACTGCAAATTAAAAATGATGAATTTTTTGATAGTAACCCCCCCTTATATTTTGATGACAAGCTTCCTAAAGCAAAAGATCCTGTTTCTGTGTACGGATATCCTATGGGTGGTTTTGAGCAATCCGTTACAGAAGGGATTGTGTCACGAATAGAGTATCGGGCCGTTTTTTACGGGCTTCCAAGTTTGCTGATACAAATTGATGCTGCACTAAACCCCGGCAATAGCGGCGGAGCAGCAGTAGCCGGTGGGAAGTTAATTGGTCTTGTTTGCAGTAAAATTATGGCTGCTGAAAACATCGGATTTCTTATTCCTGTTGAAGAAATTCAAATGTTTTTAAAAGATGCCGCTGATGGTAGCTATGAAGGTCAACCTATGATAAATGGGATCCGGATGCAGACGCTTGAAAATGATGCGTTGCGCAGAAGTCTTAATATTTCAGGCGAGACAACCGGAATGGTAGTCCAGGGAGTAAAAAACATATATCCTGACTTTCCACTTAAACCATGGGATATTATCACTCATATTGGTGATTATTCTATTGACAATGAAGGCCGTATCCGGATCAACGGAGACTTAAGACTTCCTGCCACTTATCTTGTTCCAAGGATAGCCAAAGATGGAAAAGTTCCGCTTACAATTATCCGAAAAAAAGAGCAGCTAAAGATAGATGTGCCTGTTAGTGTTGAATCTCAAAAGCTTATAAGGTTTAAAGGTTTCAATTATCCAAGATATTTTATTTATGGCCCGCTGGTTTTTGTTGAATTAGATCAGTTCTATATTCAGCAGGTATTGAAAACCGATAAAATATCGCTTTTACTGGCTGCTATCGGGAGCCCTGTTGTGACTCGCATGTCGGATAATGTTTCTTTTGAGGGTGAAGAATTAGTCGCTGTATTTTCCCCTATGTTTTCTCACAGGATTACCAAAGGCTATGATACAAGAGGCCCCTTTGGAGTAATTAAAAGTGTAAATGATGTGCCGATTAAAAACCTGGTTCATCTTGTTGAGACATTAAGAGATAACAAGGAAGAATTTGTTATCTTCAGATTTGCAAACACAAGAAGTGAATGCCTTGTTTTTAAGCATAATGAGATTGAAGCGGCTACTGAAGAGATTTTAAATGAAAATGGAATCCGGTATCAGTTTAGCGATGATCTTAAAGATGTATGGAGTAAAAAATAACTGAAGGAGATATTTATATATAATGCCTACTGCTTTTAGCGGACTTGAAAATTTTATAAAATCACCTCCGTCATTTATTTCCGGAAAGCGCCTTGGACTTTTATGCAATCCGGCTTCCGTTGACAGTAATTTTAATCATGCAAGGGAATTGATAAACGAAAAATTTCCTGAAAAACTGGCTGCTCTTTATTCTCCCCAGCATGGTTTTTTTTCAGAAAAACAGGATAATATGATTGAGTCTGAAAACATTTTCGATAATACGCTGGGCATTCAGGTTTTCAGTCTATACGGAAAAACACGCATACCGACAAAAGAGATGTTTGAGCCTATTGATATTCTTCTTGTAGACCTTCAGGATGTTGGTACGCGCGTTTATACTTTTATATATACAATGTCATACTGCCTTGAGGCTGCTAAGAAATTTGGCAAGAAAGTTGTTATTCTTGACAGGCCTAATCCGATAGGTGGTATTGCGGTTGAAGGCAATATTCTTTCTTCCGAATATATTTCTTTTGTTGGGCGTTATCCCATACCAATGCGACACGGTCTTACAATAGGAGAACTGGCACAGCTTTTCAATAAACATTTTAATATAAACTGTGACCTTGAAGTAATTCCTATGAAAGGATGGAGAAGAGATATGTTTTTTTGGCAAACTTCTCTTCCATGGATTACTCCTTCTCCGAATCTTCCGAATCCTGTTTCCGCCATTGTTTACCCGGGCCAGGTTATATGGGAAGGTACAAATATCTCGGAAGGACGTGGTACAACTCAGCCTTTTGAAATATTTGGAGCCCCGTTTGTAGAAACTGATAAAATTATATCTTTTTTAGGCGGGAACAAACTTTCCGGCGCCATATTAAGACCGGTTGCATTTGAGCCCACATCAAACAAATGGCAGGGTGAGCTGTGCAGAGGTTTTCAGATTCATGTTACAGATCCCATTAAGTATAAACCATATTATTCATCTTTGAAATTACTTCAAGCAGTATTTCAATGCTGTAGAAATAATTTTGCGTGGAAACTTCCTCCTTATGAATATGAATTTGAAAAATATCCTATAGATCTTATCTCTGGAAATCATGAGATCCGCAGTGCAATTGAAAACAATGTTGATATTGAAGATATAGAAAAATCATGGAAAGTTGAGCTTGAGCAGTATCTTGATATAAGCTCTAAATATCATCTTTACTCGTAAATTGGGTTTGTCGGCTGGGTTATTAATTATGGAAGAAAATGATATCTTATGGAAAAGAAAGATGTTTAAGGGCAACAAAGTCTGGCAGGCCTTTTCATCCGAAGAAAAACCGGTAATTAAAAACGGAAAAGTTTTAATTAAATATAATACCAAGCAGGACTATGAATACTGGGTTTATGAAAATAAACTTGAGCCTGTAGATTCTATAAACACCGATACACAGACAACCAAGAAAAAACCATTGGGTAGAAATTCTTTAAAAAAACCCGATAAAGATTCTGCCTTAAAGGAAATTATACCTTCCGATGCCATTTGTATTTATACTGATGGTGCATCATCCGGCAATCCTGGGCCATCAGGCATAGGGGTTTTTTTTCGTTTTGGAGAACATGAGAAAGAAATATCAAAATATATCGGAATTGCTACTAACAATATTGCAGAACTGGAAGCAATAAAAGTTGCTTTAACGGAACTTAAGACAACCAAAAAACCGGTAAGAATATTTACAGATAGTTCTTATTCTCACGGTGTTCTTTCTTTAAACTGGAAACCAAAAAAAAATATTGAGTTAATAAATTCAATAAAAGTGAAAATGAAAAATTTTCATGATATTAAGCTTATTAAAGTTAAAGGTCATGCAGGTCATAAAGAAAATGAACTTGCCGATTTTCTTGCAACCAATGCTGTAAAAAACGGATCAAAAATTTAATATTAAGGATTCAAGGGTTCCAGGATTCAAGTGAAGGGTGCTTATCTCTTGAATCCTGGAACCATCGAATCCCGGAACCCTTTTTTGAAGGAGATTTAAATGCCGGACAAAATTACTAATCAGGAAGCACAAGCTCTTGCATACAGGAAACGCTACCGCGGAGTTATCGGCGTTTCTCCCAAGATACCAATAAAGGACTCAAAAATATTAAGCCTTGTGTATACCCCAGGAGTTGCTTCATCCTGTTTGGAAATCGCAAGAGATCCCGTACAGTCTTATTCGCTGTCATGCCGCGGAAATACAGTAGGAATTTTAACGGACGGTTCCGGGCTGTTTCGGCTTGGTCATGCAGGTCCTGAAGCAGCACTTCCTGTTATGGAGGGAAAGTCAGTTATATTCAAGACATTTGCCGGTGTGGATGCTCTTCCGATATGCATCAGGACAAAAGATCCTTATGAGTTTATTGAAACAGCTCTTGCTCTTACACCTACTTTCGGAGCATTTTGCTTAGAAGACATTGCCAGTCCCCAAAGCTTTACTATTACAGATCATCTTGAAAGAGCCGCGGATATACCGGTATTTAATAATCATGGGCTTGGAGTCGCAATACCTGTACTTGCAGCTTTGATAAATTCAATGAAGGTTGTTGGTAAGGATATTATCAACGCCAGGGTAGTAATAAATGGCGCCGGCATGGCCGGTCTTGCCAGTGCGGATCTTCTAATAAAAGCCGGGATAAAACAGGTGATAGTGTGTGACAGAGACGGCGCTTTGTATAAATATCGGCTGAAAGGAATGAGCTGGGCGAAATGGGAAATAGTTAAAATCACAAATCCTGAAAATTTTACTGGAACTCTCGAGCAGGCTCTTAAAAACGCAGATGTTTTTATCGGCCTTTCATCCGGAAATGTTCTTAGCGGGGATATGATAAAATCCATGGCAAAGGACCCGATAGTTTTTGCGCTTTCAATTCCTCATCCTGAAATTATGCCGGAAAAAGCGCGCGCTGCAGGTGCAAAAGTTATGGTATTTAACAGAGCTGATTTCCCGAATCAGTCTGATGTTGCGATGATTTTCCCCGGTTTTTTCAGAGGTATTCTTGAAACAAGAGCAAGTAATATTAATACTGAAATGGCACTTTCTGCGGCTCAGGCTCTTGCTGATTGCGTAAGTTCCGAGGAACTTGCTCCTGAGCATGTTATGCCGAAAATATTTGACTTTCGGGTTGCCCCTAAAATTGCGGAAGCGGTTGCAAAGGCTGCTATACAGACAGGAGAAGCCAAAGGGGATGTGGACCCGGCTTTGATTTCCGATATGACACGCAGGTATGTATATGAAGGGCAGTGGCCAATTGAGCCACCTGATCCGAAAAAAAAGTCGATTGAGGAAGAATCTCTTGAGTTTCACAGGCGATACCGTGGGGTTCTCCAGATAAGAAGTAAAATAGCGATCAAGGATAATTATATTCTCGGCCAGTTTTACATGCCTCCTTTTGCGGAAGTGCCGGCCCGATTGATAAGAGAAAACCCTGAATTGATATATGACTACACTGCCAAGGGAAATCTTGTGGCCATTGTTACAGATGGTAGTGCTGTGCTTGGTCTTGGCAATATCGGCCCGCAGGCTGCGATGCCTGTAATGGAAGGCAAAGCAATTTTGTTTCAGACTTTTGCCGGAGTTGAGGCCTTCCCAATCTGTTTATGTACGCAGGATGCAGATCAAATTGTTGAGATCGTAAAAAGAATGAGCCCGACTTTCGGGGGAATAAATCTTGAAGACATATCAGCGCCCCGTTGCTTTTATATCGAAAGACGCCTTAAAGAAGAGATGGATATCCCTGTATTTCATGATGACCAGCATGGAACTGCGATTATTGTCACGGCTGCTTTACTTAATTCACTCAAAATATCCGGCAAAAAAGCTGAGGATGTGAAGGTTGTAATAAACGGAGCCGGTGCCGCAGCCATTGCTGTTTGCAAACTTATAATGGAGATAGGAATAAAACAAATTATACTTTGTGATAAAAACGGGGCCATATATAAAGGGCGAAAAGAAGGTATGAACTGGATTAAAGATGAAATGGCTGAGCAGACAAATCCTGAAAAAACAAAAGGAGATCTTGCTAAAGTCATTAAAGGATCTGAAATCTTTATAGGCCTTTCTGTTGCAGGGGCTCTTACAAAAGAAATGGTCTTAACTATGGCAAAAGATCCCGTCATATTTGCGCTTGCCAACCCAACACCTGAGATTCACCCGGATGAGGCAAAAGAGGCCGGAGCATTGATTGTGGCTACAGGCAGATCGGACTTTCCCAATCAGGTCAATAATTCCTTGATTTTTCCGGGTGTATTCAGAGGAGCATTGGATGTTCGTGCAAGGATGATTAATGAGGAGATGAAGATAGCGGCAGCAAGAACTGTAGCCGCTCTTGTTTCAGACAAAACACTTAATCCCGAGTGCATTATTCCTATGGGAATGGATTTTAATGTTCCTCCTGCGGTTGCTGCTGCGGTTGCGCGTGCAGCTATGGAATCAGGCGTCGCGAAAATTAAAGTTGATCCTGAAAAAATTGCGCAAAGGACTCATACATTAATCTATGAGGGTGAATCGGGGTATCATCTTGAGAATGATTAAATTTGATTGACTTTATTAACGTTCATCAAAGTGTGGCGGGCTTTATTGATTTTGCGATGGAAGTTTATCTATGTCGAGAAGCAGGGTGACGTCCCCGTTTTCCATAATACCGATGCCGGAAAAGAGTTTTATTCCTGACATAAGCTCTCCTGTCGGCAAAACCATGAGAGGCCGGTTCCCGATAATACTATCTACTATAAAATGCAAAGTGGGTTGATTCCCAATAATGGCTGCCTGATTATTAAAATATTTTAGATTTAACACATTATAGCTATTTTTTTTGTTATCTTCTTCCCCGATAAAATTTTTGATATTGTAATAAGAAGTAATATCTTCGTCAGAAGATGCATCTATATTGCTTATTGATTCGACATACAGAGTGGGGATTGCCAGGTTATATTTTCCTATTGAAAATACAATTGCATAAATGATTGAGAGTGACAGCGGTAATTTGATAGTAAACTCTGTTCCCTTTCCAATTTCCGAAGATATGGACAAGGAGCCACCCAGGTAATCAATTGACTGAGCAACAACATTCATGCCAATACCTCTGCCGGATAATTCCGTTGTTTTAGCAGATGAAGAAAAATCCGGACTTAAAATAGTATTGTAGAGTTCCTCTTCAGACATTCTGCCAATATCTTCATCATCCATTGATTGCTTTTCTTTGAGATATTGAATGATGGAAGACTTATTTATACCGCGTCCGTCATCGCGGATTTTGATGAATAAATTCTCTTTTTCACTTCTTGTTTCAATTGTAATTTTACCGTTTGCAGGTTTTCCTGTATTGGTTCGCTCTTCTGCCGGTTCAATACCATGAGCGATACAGTTTCTGAAAATATGTATCATTGGTTCACGAAGACGCTCAAGAAGAGTAATGTCCGCCTGTATTTCACTGCCGATTATTTCAATATTAACGCTTTTATTAGATTCTTTTGCTATATTTCTAATGCTTTTTAAAAAAAGATCTGCAAAATCGCCGACATTCATCAATCTTAGCTGTGTTAACTTAAAATATAGAACTTTCATCAAAGTGGCATAATGATCGATCCAGTTTTTAAGACCCGATGTCATCTGATTGTCTGAAAAAGTTGGAAAATTTTTAGCAAGAAGCTGTATTTCCTGTGTTAGTCCAAGAAGCTCCTCAATAAAAGAATACTTTATTTTTACATGATCTATAGTTAAAGCAGAAGATTGATAAAGGTTTGTTGTTTGATCTTTCTGAGTTGGCGATCCTGTTTTAGTAAGTTCGGAAGGATTTTTTTCAAATTTGGATATCAGACTGCTATACAATTTCTGATCTTCAAAGGTTTCGATGGATCCTTTTTTTGAAACAAGATATCTTAAAAAATCAGAGCTGTCAAAAAGGGCTTGAACGGCATCAGGAGAACTGTTTATTGTGCCCTTTTGAAAAGTCAAACTCCAGTCTTCCATTAAATGGCATAAATCTGAAATTTTATTCAAACTAAGAGCTCTAGCCATACCTTTAATAGAATGGATTTTGCCGTGAATCTCTGCCCACAAAGCAAGGTTTGATAAATCCTTTTCGACCTGCATTAATAGATCATCAAGTTCTTTTAGATATTTGTCTGATTCCTGAGCAAATATCTTTTCATATTTAGTGATATCCATAGGAAAGCTCTAATAATTTTTTCCAGATATAATCTGGTGTTATTAAATTTATATTTTTATCTTCATGGTGATATATGCTTAAGCCTTCGAAGTCGCCGTCTATCCATATCATGCCGATTATTTCATCCGGAATAACAGCAAGCTTTTTATTATGCCATTTAACAATAATTATACGCTGGTTTTGTATTAATTCATCATAAGCACTTTCGGAGTATTCTGAACTTCCAAGAAGAAGTTTGATATTTATTACATCAAAAAGTTCTCCTCTGTAAAATATCAGGCCGGCATAGCATTTTGGAGTAAGGCATACCGGTGTTACTTTATAATCATCAATTATCCTGTAAATATATTCGGATTCTATTCCAATATATTTATCTTTTGATTTAAAAACGAATAATTTCATAGCTGTTTATCATCTTTATTTTCATTATTTAACTTTTTTGGCATTTGTTGCGGCTGTTCCGGAAGGATGAAATGCTGTTGCGTTTCCATCATCTTTTGAGAAAGTTTGTCCAGTAAATTTATTGCGCTTGCCATTTTTTTAACTTCATTTTTCTGGTTACTTGCTGAAACAGTAGTTTTTTGAGTAGATTCATAGTTTCTGGATGCATAAACAGAAAGCTTTTGGAAATGTTCCGAAAAACCTCTAAGTTCCTGGGCCTGTAAAACTGTGGTTTCTTCAATGGTTTTTATTTCAGAAAATATATCTTTTACACCAAGAAGCATATCACTAAATGTTTGAACAATACCGTGTATAATTTTATTTCCTTTATCAATTTCTGCCTGATTCTTGGCTAAGAAATTTTTAAGCATATGATTGTCTTCCAGAATATCTTCAACTAGCTTTGTAATAGCTTTTGATGACTGTTTTGAACTTTCAGCCATATTTCTTATTTCTTCGGCAACTATGGCAAAACCTTTACCGGATTCACCGGCTCTTGTTGCTTCGATTGAAGCATTGAGAGACAGAAGATCTGTTTTCTGGGAAATACCTTCTATTACATTTGTCACTATTTTTATTTTTTCTACTTTTTCAGGTAATCTTGAAATAGGTTGAGCGGAGTCACTCATTTGTTTGAGTACAAGCTCAAGGTGACTTATTATTTCACGTGCATTTATTTCCCCTTTTTGAGTTTTTTTGATTGCTTCATCTACTTTTGAAATAGTTTGGGTTGACTGTTTTACCAGCTTATCCATTACCTTGATAGTGTTGTTAAACTTTAAAGAAGTGTAGTTTACAATTTCCGTTTGTTTGGCAGAACTTTCCGCAATAACTTTGGCTGTGATATCTATATCATTGCTGTTTTCTAAAAGCTTTTTCCCCAGTATTTTTAACATTGAGTTAGTGGTATGGATTTTAAAAGAAACGTTTTTCATATCAAGAAGTAATGCTCTTAGGTGATTAACCATTAAAGAAAATACTTCTTCAAGATCCCGGATTTCATCGCTGGATATGATTTGTATTTCTTGTGTTAAATCGCCACAGCTGATTTCTTTGGCGACCTTGCTAAGTTTATTTAAACGCGAAGTAATTGACCGCGAAAAAATAATTCCAAACACGGTTCCAATAGCCATAGCAAGAGCAATTGAAAGCCCCTGAGCTAAAAAGAAATCATTCGTAGTCTGATTTACCGTTGCAATTACGACAATTACAATTAACAGCAGAATTAAAAAATACATTATAAGTTTGTTTTTTAAGCTTGTTCTTCCCATTTGTCGCAATCCTCCAAAGCCAGTATCAGCCCTACAACTTTATTTTCAACGGTTAATAATGTGATTACAACTCTTATTTTTTTTGAATTAATAATAGTAGTAAATGAGGTTTCGTTAGATTCATTGTTTTTAACAAAATTCTTTACTGTGTTAATAAATTTTGATTTGTCTTCAGGAGAGAAAATATCGGTAACGGGTCGGTTTAAAAGTTCAATGGTGGTCTTGTTTAATATGTCTATGGCACATGAATTTATTCCAATAATTTTTGTATCAAAGTCAATATTTACAATGCCGAAACCAACACATTCTATTATAGCTTTATGAAACCTGATGGAATCTAAAAGATCAACTGCTTCTCTTCTTGGGAAAAGATTGCCGGATTCAATTATTTCAGCGATTTCGGATTTATTAAAAGTATTGTTTTCAATTTTATCTATCAATTCACTTATGTTAACCGCCATTTTTTCCATAGGGCCTTTAGCTATATAATAATCGGCACCTATGCTGGTAAGAGTATCTATACGTTCTATTATCGTGCCTGAAACCGCTACTATAGCAAAACAATTCTCAGGATATTTCATTCGTGCAAATTTTATCAGCTCTGTTCCGTCAATTTTCGGCATTATAATATCAGCAAACATTAAATCAATATTTTCATCTTCAATTTTTGTAATGCCTTCCTTCCCATCGTAGGCTTTTATAACTTTATATTCCCTACTCTCAAGAAGTTCTGATAGAAATTCGACAAAAAAGAAATCATTATCAACTACAAGGGCTGTTTTTGACATATCGTTTCCTTTAAATTATTCTTAAGTTGCCGGCAAAAAAGGGTGCATAGGATAGTTGATTATTGTGATCAGTTTATACAGACTCTTCTGACTTCGTCTATACTGGTCATTCCTTTAATGACCTTAACTATTCCGTCTTGTTTTAAGGTTGTCATTCCATCTTTATAGGCCTGCGTAAAAAGTTCTTCCGTATTTGCAGCTTTTTTTATAAGACTCTTTGTTGTGGGTGTGCCTTCCATAAGTTCATGTATTCCCATTCTTCCTTTATATCCTGATCCGGAGCAGGCCTCACATCCTGCCGGTGTATATAAAACAAGATCAGATGAATATTTTATACCCGTTGCTTCAAACTTATCTTCTCCGTATTCAGTAACTAATTCATAAAATTCATCTTTTGAGGGATTGAATGCTTTTTTGCACTTTGCACATAATCTTCTTGTTAATCTTTGCGCCAGAACACCTAAGAATGCATCTGAAAAATTAAGAGGATTAAGTCCCATATCAAGAAGCCTGGTTACAGTTTCCGGAGCGCTGTTTGTGTGAAGAGTCGAAAAGACAAGATGGCCTGTTAAGGATGCTTCTATACCTATGGAAGCTGTTTCTTTGTCCCTCATTTCACCAATCATGATAACATCGGGATCAAGGCGTAGAAAACCGCGCATAACCCTTGAAAAATCGAGTCCTATTCTTGGCTTGACTTCAACTTGGCGCAAACCTAGCTGAGTGATTTCAATAGGATCTTCTGCTGTCCATATTTTTATTTCCGGTTTATTAATGTGGCCAAGAGCGGAATGAAGAGTTGTAGTTTTGCCGGAACCGGTGGGGCCTACAGCTAGTACAAGCCCGTATGGCATGCTGATGATCTTTTTTAAAATTTTTAAATTGCGTTCATTAAGGCCCATATCATCAACCTTCATTGCGCCTGCTTTTGCAAGAATTCTTAAAACCGTATCTTCGTAACCGCCCGCAGTGGGCATGGTAGACATGCGCAGCTCAAATGTAGGTATACCTCTGCGGTTCATTTTGATCTTTCCATCCTGTGGGAGCCGTCTTTCGGCAATATCAAGGCCGGCCATAATTTTCAGCCTTGAAATAACAGCCGGTGCCATTGTAATTGGAACCTGGAGGTATTCATTGCAAACGCCGTCCATTCTGAAACGGACACTGATCTTTTTGGTAATAGGGGAGGGCTCAAAATGGATATCGGAGACTTCTTTTCTGTAAGCTGTTACAATGATCTGATCAACAAGCCTTACTACCTGGCTGGAAGATTCATCGATATCTTTGCTTGTATCAATTTCTTCTTCCTCTTCTTCAAAAGAAAATTCAGGTATAAGAAGATCAAGATTATCAAGGTTTGATTCCATTGGTTCAGAAGATTTGTCTGCTGAAAAGAAATATGCTATATATTTTATTATATCTTCTTTGATTCCTATAGAAAATTTTATTCTTTGATTTGCCATCAAAGCCTTTATATAATCTGTTTTTCTAAGATCTTTCGGATCATCTACAAGAATTTCTATATAGTTCTTTTCCCAGGTTAACGGAACCCAAGTATAATGAAGAAGAAAAGATTTTTTCAGTTTTCCTATAAGCTCAACAGGAACGGGCAACGATGGGTCAAAACTTTTAAAAGGACAATTATAATATAATGAAAGGGATTTGCCTATGTCCTGTTTCTCAATATTGAAAGTTTCCATCAGAACCGATTCGATGCTTTTACCGGTTTTCTTTGAAAGATCCAGAGCTTTTTGGAGCTGATCCTGAGTAACTAATGATGAGCTGAGAAGAAGATCAAATTTAGAATTATTGGAAGAACTAGATAGCATGGCACTTAGTTTTTTCGATGCCTCTGCATTATTAGGGTCAAGATCCGTTGCTTCCTTGAATAATGAAATTGCAATATCATTGTGGTCTTTTTTAGCCAGTTCCTTGCCAAGCCATAATTTTATCTGAGATATATCTGTAGGTTTAAGTTTGTTTTCACTAATGGTTTTATTTGCTTTTTCAAGGACTGTATTAAAAGGTTCAACTTTAAACAGATTTAAAAGCATTTCAGTAATTATTGTAAACGGGGTATACCCTTCTTTTGAGCAATCGAATTTTAGTAATTTTTCAAATTCTATAGAGGACTTTCTTGCAAGACCAAGCTCTTTAAGAGCAAGTGCATTATTAATAATATCTTTAATATTTCCTGTGTTTGTTATCGATTTTTCAATTATGTTAATATCACTTGCTGATAAATCGGGTGTTGAGATTTTTTTACTGTTATCAACTTCTTTTTTTATCTGGTTTACTTTTTCTTGAATATGTTTGAATTCTGTTGAATCAGTAAAAGAATTGTCTGACAGTAATTTTTCATAAATATGCAAAGCATCACCTAACATCCCCATGGAATAGTAAATTTTGGCTTCTTTGATTTTATTTTTAATTTGGTTTTCCTTGGAAGGGTTGACGGTCATATATAACTAATTCCTTTATCTGAAACTATAGTTACTTGATAAATTCCGGTATATTGCCGTATTAATACCAGCGTTTATGAATTAAAAGATTCCATTAATTTTGAAGCTGTTATATATAATATATATATTAATGTGTTATAGTGTGCAACTCATTTTTTTAAGAGTTTGATGTAAAGTGTGAATTTATAAAAACCGGTCTTTATGCTGGTTTATATTTTGATATATGTGTTGAAAATATATCGAATTTTATGTATATAGGAAAACTTTTCATATTTAATAAAAAATAAGATTGTTTTTTAAAATATAGTCTGATAACTTAATGAGATTGTCAGTAGCTATCACTAAATGTTGATAGTGACAAAATAGGCTAAGGGGGTATTTTTTTTTAATGGAAAATCAGGTTAACTCGAATACAAACGAAGATCAAAATCAGGAAGACATGTTGGATTCCAAATCAGCAGACAATGACAAAGTTCAGGAAATGGATTTTGGGTCTGATACATCGGATGAAATAATGTCTGAACAAGAAAAAAGCCAAGAAGAAAACCAAGAAGAAAGTATGGAAACGCTTATGGATATGTATGATGAAAGTTTTAAGCGTTTTCAGGAAGGTGAAGTTGTCAGCGGAAGGGTTATTTCCATAGACAAAGATTATGTTTTGGTCGATATTGGCTATAAGTCTGAAGGACAGATAAAAATATATGAGTTTAAGGATGAAGACGGCAAGGTTAATATTGAGCCGGGAGATACCGTAGAAGTTATGGTGGAATGGTGGGATGACGAAGAAGAAAGGGTTATTCTGTCAAAAGAGAAGGCCGAGAAAGTCAAGGTATGGGATGATATTAAGAAAGCGCATGATGATGACGGAACTATAGAAGGTGTTATATTAAGCCGCGTTAAAGGCGGTTTTTCCGTTGATGTCGGGGTGCAGGCTTTTCTGCCGGGTTCTCAGGCCGATTTACGCCCTATACGCAATCTTGATGAACTTGTAGGGAAAACGTTTGCTTTTAAGATATTAAAGTATAACAGAAAACGAAGTAACGTTGTTCTTTCAAGAAGAGCTATTCTGGAGCAAGATCGCGATAGCAAAAGAACAGCTACTCTTTCTACAATTTTCGAGGATAAAATTACTGAAGGCTTTGTTAAAAATATTACTGAATATGGAGTGTTTGTTGATCTTGGAGGTGTTGATGGCCTCCTGCATATTACAGACATCTCATGGGGCAGAATCAAGCATCCTGCCGAAATGTTTGCCGTTGGAGACAAGATTACAGTAAAAATTCTGAGCATAGACAAGGAAAAGGAAAGAGTGTCCCTTGGCATGAAACAGCTTGTTGAGGATCCATGGATAAGGGCTTCGGAAAAATACCCCATTGGCGAACGGGTTACCGGCAAAGTCGTTAGCCTGACAGATTATGGTGCTTTTGTTGAGCTTGAAGAAGGTATTGAAGGGCTTATTCATGTTTCTGAAATGTCATGGGCCCGAAAAGTACGCCATCCTTCCAAGATATTTTCTGTCGGTGAAATGGTTGAATCAGTCGTCCTTGATATCAAACCTGAAAACAGGCGGATTTCTCTTGGTGTAAAACAAGTTGTTCCGAATCCTTGGGATATAATAAGCGAAAACTATCCGGTTGGAACTACTATTGAAGGTAAAGTAAAAAATATAACCGATTTTGGAATTTTTGTAGGTATTGATGAAGGTATTGATGGCCTTATTCATATTTCGGATATTTCGTGGACCAAACGCATAAAGCATCCTTCTGAACTTTATAAAAAAGGGGATGTTATCCAGGCCGTGGTTTTGGCAATAGAAAAAGAAAATGAAAGATTCTCATTGGGTATAAAGCAGCTTCAGAAAGATCCGTGGGAAACAGTCAGCACGCGTTATACTGTTGGAAAAGAAATTGTAGGAACAATAACGAATGTAACTGATTTTGGTATATTTGTAGAGCTTGAAGAAGGAATAGAGGGGCTTGTCCATGTTTCTGAAATCAGTAAAGAGAAGATCAAAACTCCTGTTGGAAAATACAATCTTGGAGAAGTGTTAAACGCTAAAGTTATGAATATAAACAGCGTAGAAAGAAGAATAGGTCTTTCCATCAAACGACTCCAAATGGATAATGATCAGAATGTTCTTACAGATTACATAAGTAATATGAAACCAGCGACGTCTGCTTTCGGGGAGATTTTGCGGGAAAATCTTCAGGAAAAATTAAACGGAGAATAATCTTTTACAAAAAAAGCAGCCGAATTGACGGCTGCTTTTTTTGTAAACAACTTTAAACAAATTTTAAAACATATATGTTTTCACGAAGACACCCATTCCTATTTTTTATCTTAGTATCTTCATCTGTCTTTTTTGCGACGATTTTTGGTATTTCCATGCTTGTTTTTCTTGGAACACGTGATTCCGATTTTAATATAGGAGAAAAGGTTGGAGTTATTGAAATATTAGGTGTGATTACCGATTCCAAGGAAATAGTTAATAATATCAAGAAATATCGCGAGAACGATTCTATAAAGGCTATTGTTTTAAGGATAGATTCCCCTGGTGGGGCCGTAGGCCCGTCCCAGGAAATATTCCGGGAAGTCAGGAAAACAATCGGAAAAAAGAAAATTATTACTTCAATGGGCAGTGTTGCAGCTTCAGGAGGATATTATATTGCTGCCGGCACGGATGGTATAATGGCCAATCCGGGTACTATAACCGGCAGTATAGGGGTAATAATCGGTTTTACTAATTTTGAAGAAATTTTGCAAAAAATAGGTTTATATCCGGTTGTAGTCAAAAGTGGTGAATATAAAGATATAGGATCTCCTGTACGTAAAATGACGGAAAAAGAAAAGATATTGCTTCAGGATTTTGTTGATGATACGCATATGCAGTTTGTTGGTGCCGTTTCCAAAGGGCGCAATATGGATGTCGCCAAAGTGAAAGCTATCGCAGATGGGCGGATTTTTACCGGACAAATGGCAAAAAATCTTGGTCTTGTTGATCGTCTTGGCAACATTGAGGATGCAATAGAATGGGCTGGCCGATTAGGAGGAATTAAAGGAAAAATATCCGCTGTCTATTCTAAAAAAGCTGATAGCTCTTTTTTAGAATATTTCATTGAATCTTCCGCTAAAAAAATTGTTAGCCGTGTAGCAAATCCGGAGTTTTTTGCAGGCTATATTCTAAAATCCCCTCTTTAGTTACACATAAAATGTTAAAATAATTGTTGCAGATATAAAATAATATTGTTACATAATCATATTTAAAACGACGCACATCCTTAGATTTGTTGACCTGCTTTATGGTGCTTTTAAAAAATGAAAGTTTAAAGCAGGGTTGAAAAGGGTGGAGGATTAACCAAATAGAAAGGGAGAATAGTAAATGTCATATCTTACAATGAAGGAACTGCTTGAAGCCGGAGTGCATTTTGGCCATCAGACAAAACGATGGAACCCTAAAATGAAACAATATATTTTTGGGGCTAGAAACGGGATTTATATCATAGATCTTCAAAAAACCGTCAGGATGTTTAAAACAGCTTATGATTTTATACAAGACACTGTTGCAAACGGCAAATCGGTTCTTTTTGTGGGTACAAAAAAACAGGCTAAAGAGTCTATTTATGAAGAGGCAAATCGCTGTGAAATGTTTTATATTCAGAACAGATGGCTTGGCGGAATGCTGACAAATTTTCAGACAATAAAAAAGGGTATTGACCGGCTAAATTATCTTAATTCAATTCAGAATGACGGGTCGATTAATTTGTTCCCTAAAAAAGAAAGATTAAAACAAGAAAAAGAAAGAAAAAAACTTGACAGTACATTAGGTGGTATTCGAAGTATGACTGCTCTTCCTGGAGCAATATTTATTGTTGATCCTAAACACGAAGCCATAGCAATCCGGGAAGGCAAGCGTCTGAGGATTCCAATTGTATCTATTGTAGATACAAACTGTGACCCTGATGATGTAGATTATATCGTTCCTGGAAATGATGATGCTATACGTTCCATAAGACTTATTTCATCCAGAATAGCCACAGCCTGTATAGAAGGCAAAAAACGGCTGGAAGAAAAAAAGCAGGCGGAATCCGATAAAGAAATTGGAGATGTTGCTGAAGCAGAAGAAACTACTTCTGAATTAAAACCGGGTGAGAGAAAAGTGATCTCAAACGGCACTGACGGCCCGGTGATTGAAATTATCAAGAGAGCAACTCCGGAAGTAATAAAAGATATCGAAAGTGCAGAATAATTAACGGGAGAAAATAAGATGGGATCAATTAGTGCGGAAACAGTAAAGCAACTCCGGGGGAAAACCGGAGCAGGTATTATGGATTGTAAGGAGGCTCTTTCCGTATGTGAGGGAGATATGGATAAGGCTGTAGACCATTTAAGAAAAAAAGGTCTTGCTACAGCAGCAAAAAGAGCCGGAAAGGCTATGACGGAAGGGACAGTCCAATCTTATATACATATGGGCGGAAAGCTTGGAGTACTTGTTGAAATAAACTGTGAAACCGATTTCGTTTCAAAAAATGACAATTTCAAAGATTTTACTAAAAATATAGCAATGCATATTGCGGCAGCTAATCCAGTCAGTATCCGGCGTGAAGAAGTGTCACAGGAACTTGTTCAAAGAGAAATGGCAATATATCGAGATCAGGCTAAAGAAATGGGTAAGCCTGAAAAAATGATCGATAAAATAGCGGATGGAAAGCTTGAAAAATTCTACAAGGAAAATTGTTTGATGAATCAGGCTTATGTACGGGATCCGAATATTACCATTGCCGACTTGCTTAGTGAGTTGATTGCAAAAACTGGAGAAAACATTATAATTAAACGGTTTGTAAGATTCCAGATCGGAGAATAATATACATTGAAACCTCCACAATACAAAAGAGTACTTTTGAAGTTAAGTGGTGAAGCTTTGATGGGGGATCAGGGTTTCGGAATAAGTTCGGATGTTATAAAATATGTTGCCGAAGAGATCCGGTCAGTATTTGATCTTGGCATTCAAATAGCAATAGTTGTGGGAGGAGGAAATATCTTCCGGGGTATTGCCGCAAGCTCATTTGGAATGGATCGGACCTCTGCAGATCATATGGGGATGCTTGCAACTGTTATAAACAGCCTTGCTTTACAAGATGCGCTTGAAAAGAATGATATCGCAACACGGATTCAAACTGCGATAACGATACATGAAGTAGCTGAACCTTACATACTTAGAAGAGCAGTTCGTCACCTTGAAAAAGGGCGTGTTGTTATTTTTGCCGCAGGAACCGGTAATCCGTACTTTACTACAGATACTGCTGCTGTTTTAAGGGCACAGGAAATTCATGCCGAGATTCTGCTTAAAGCAACAAAGGTTGACGGATTATATGATTCAGATCCGGTTATTAACAAGGATGCGAAATTTCTAAAAAGCGTAACCTACATGGAGGTTCTTGAAAAACAGCTTAAGGTAATGGATATGACGGCTATATCTCTTGCTATGGATAATCACCTGCCGCTTGCAATTTTTAATCTTAGGACAAAGGGAAATATAAAAAGAGTTATATGCGGTGAGGATATCGGAACCCGCATTTTCAATTAAGCAACGTACGTTTTCGCCTTTGTGAAAACCGATATTTAGCTTTTCACGAACATACCAAAATTATTATAGAATATAAAACTACATTTTCTTTGCTTAATAGATAAGGAGTAGCTCATGATAGAGTCATTATATCAGGAATTAAAGGAAAACATGGGCAAGTCGATATCTGCCCTTCATAATGAATTGAAAAGAGTAAGAACCGGGCGTGCCTCGTTGTCAATTCTTGATGGTATCAGAGTTGATTACTACGGGACTTTGACTCCGCTTAATCAGATGGCCTCTCTTGCGGTTCCTGAGAGCCGCTTAATTACCGTTCAACCCTGGGATGTATCTGTTATTAAAGAGATTGAAAAAGCCATATTAAAATCGGATCTTGGCCTTACACCATCAAATGATGGCAAAATCATTCGCATATCTATCCCGCCTCTTACGGAAGAAAGAAGAAAAAAACTGGTTAAGGTTGTGAATAAAATGTGCGAAGACTATAAAATTGCCGTCCGTAATTTAAGGCGCGATTCGAATGAACTGATTAAGGGTTTCAAAAAAGATGGTGAGATAGCGGAAGATGCTGCTTTTAAAGCACAAGATGGTGTGCAAAAAATAACGGATGAACATATAAGGATTATCGATAATATATATAAAGAAAAAGAAAAGGAGATCCTTGAATTCTAGCTCATCAATTGATTCGCTTGGTCTTGATACTTCAAAACTTCCCAGACATATAGCTATAATAATGGATGGTAATGGGCGATGGGCAGAAAAGCGTCTGATGAACAGAATTAAAGGGCATCAATCGGGATCTGAAGCCGTAAGAACAATAGTTAGGACCTGTCGTGAAATTGGTATTTCCGTTTTGACTCTTTTTGCATTTTCAACAGAAAACTGGCAGCGTCCCAAGATTGAGATATCAGCCTTAATGACCCTGCTTAAAAATTTTCTTGATTCTGAAGTAAAAGAGATGATGGGAAATAACATCCGTTTAAATGCAATCGGGCAGATCCAAAAGCTTCCTGAAGGAGTCCGCAAATCTTTAAAAAAGACGATGGATTTAACCGTAAAAAATAATGGGATGCTTCTTAACCTTGCTTTAAGCTATGGCGGAAGGGCTGAACTGGTTGATATGGTTAAGGTTATTGCAAGGAAGGCAAAAGATGGAAATATTGATCCTGAATCAATAACTGATGAAATTGTTGAAAACAACCTTTATACTACCGGTATGCCCGATCCTGATTTGCTTATTAGAACAAGTGGTGAAATGAGGGTCAGTAATTTTCTGCTCTGGCAGATTGCTTATAGCGAAATTTATATAACCGATACCTTATGGCCGGATTTTGGCAAGGAAGAACTCATTAAAATTATACTTAATTATCAGAATCGTGAACGCAGGTTCGGTAATGTCGGTTAGTTAATACTTACTAATAAGCGCCCACCGGTTATAGTCTACTCAAGGGTTGGGAAAATAATCTCGCTTTGGGGGGAAACTTTAGTTTAATATTATTTTTAGACAAAAGGGTTCCAGCGGTCAAGGATTCGAGGGTTCAAGATTTAGATGTAAGTGATATTTTGCTTGAACACTAGACCCCTTAAATCCTCGAACCCTCAAGCCATCAGCCCTGTCTTACGATGGCGACTTAATTCCAATTATTGAAATATTTAAGCAGTTTATAGGATATATGCATGCATTTAAAGCGTTGGATTACAGGACTTACAGCGCTTCCTTTTCTTATATTGCTTATAAGTAAAGGCGGAAGTATAGCATTTGCCGTTTTTATAAGCATTGTGTCAATCATTGCCCTATTTGAATATTATGAAATAGTGCTTTATCCCCAAAAAAGGCAGAGTATAAAAAATGCATTGCCTCTGATATCATATCTTTTCGGAATAATAATCATATTTGTTGTATACAGGGATATGCCGGATATTGTGTCTTTTTTGATTGTATTTAATCTTATTATTTCAGGTTTTATTTCTCTTTTTAAGTTTAAAACAAATAAGGATATTATATGGCTGGTTGTAAAACAGCTTATGGGCCTTATATATATTCCGCTTTTTCTCTCATATCTTATTTTAATCAGAAATGGCAGTGATGGAATTGCCTGGATTTATTTCTTGCTAATATTGGTTTTTGCAGGAGATACAGGGGCTTTTTATGCAGGTACTTATTTTGGAAAACATAAGCTTTGTCCATCTGTCAGTCCCGGAAAAACAATAGAAGGATCTTTAGGCGGATTGGGATTAAATATTGTGGCAGGTGGTATATTTAAATATTATTTTCTGTCATCATATTCATGGGGGATTTCTATTTTATTATTTATTTGTGTCGGAATTGCAGGACAGATCGGGGATCTTTTTGAATCAGAACTAAAAAGATCTGCCGGCGTTAAGGATTCGGGGTCAATATTACCCGGACATGGCGGTATTCTTGATCGTATCGACGCTCTTTTATTTGCTGCGCCGGTTGCCTGGGTTTTTAAGGAATTTTTGTTTTAAAAATGAAAACGGGTTTAATATAATGAAGTCTTTATCTATATTGGGTTCAACAGGATCAATCGGAACCAATACTCTAAAGATAGTCGAAATGTTTTCGCATAAGTTTCGGATAAAAGCGCTTGCGGCGAAAAATAATGTAATACTGCTTGCTGAGCAAATTAAAAAATTTAAACCTGATATGGCTGTGGTCTTTGATGAACAAAGCGCCTTAGAGCTTGAAAAAGCTACTTCCGGAATAGATATTAAAATTCTTTATGGAACCGAAGGCTACAAGGCAGCCGCGTCTTTGGATGGAGTCGATATGGTAGTTGCCGCAATTGTTGGTTCTGCCGGGCTTTTGCCGGTATTATCTGCAATTGATGCCGGAAAGGATATTGCACTTGCCAACAAGGAAACTCTTGTTATGGCAGGTGATATAGTTATCAAGAGTGCCAAGGAAAAGAACGTTAAGATACTTCCTGTAGATAGTGAACATAGCGCAATTTTTCAGTGTCTTTCCGGTCAACGTAAAAAAGATATGGATAAGATACTGCTCACAGCTTCGGGGGGGCCTTTCCTTAATCTTCCCTCAACTGAATTTGGCAATATTACACCGGAAGATGCAATAAACCATCCGGTTTGGCAAATGGGTAAAAAAATAAGTATTGATTCTGCTACAATGATGAATAAAGGACTTGAAGTTATAGAAGCCAAACATCTTTTCGAGGTTTCGGTTGATACTATTGAAGTACTTATTCATCCTCAAAGCATTGTTCATTCTATGGTGTCATTTAAAGACGGAACGGTTATTGCCCAAATGGGTGTCCCGGATATGAGAGGGGCTATTGCGTATGCTATGTCTTTTCCGGAAAGGCTTTCCATAGGACAAGATTCTCCTGATTTCAATTCTATCGGGTCACTTACTTTTCAAAAACCTGATACCGACAAATTCCCTTGTATTGATCTTGCTTTTTATGCGGGTAAAATTGGAGGAACTCTTCCGGCCGTTTTGAATGCGGCAAACGAAATAGCAGTTGAAGGTTTTTTAAACAAAAGAATATCCTTTGCAGATATTCCTCAAGTAATAAGAAAAACAATGGAAAAGCACTTTGTTATTGCAAATCCGGCGCTATCTGATATTCTCCAGGCTGATAATTGGGCGCGCAATTTTGCTTTGGAGCAAATCATCGAATAAAAGGATTTTAGAAAGCTGTATAATTTATGGGCACAGATTTTATTGCATTCATTATAGTACTCGGGGTACTGATTTTCATTCATGAGCTTGGCCATTTTCTTGTAGCCAGGTATTTTGGAGTAGGAATCGAAAAATTTTCTCTTGGATTCGGGCCAAGGCTTTTCGGGAAAAAAGTCGGGATCACGGATTACCGCGTTTCAGCAGTTCCACTTGGCGGGTATGTTAAAATGGTAGGTGAAGATCCTGATGCGGAGCTTGACCCGGAAGATATTTCAATTTCATATAGCCATAAACATGTTTTTAAGAGAATTTTAATTGTTGCTGCCGGGCCAACCTTTAATATTCTTTTGGCTGCTGTCATTTATTTTGGATTTTTTTCGGTTGTGGGAATTGAGGATGTCACACCTGTAATAAGAAATATCGATATTGGAGGTCCGGCCCAAAAAGCAGGGCTTGCAAAAGGCGATTTGATTCTCTCTATTGACAAAGCGCCGGTTGATTCATGGTATGATATTTTTAATGCCATTAAACGCAGCGACGGGCGTACGCTTTCACTGAATCTTAAGCGGGATGATTCTGAAATTGCCATAGCACTTTCTCCACAATTAAATACAGGCCAGGATCTTTTTGGGGATGAGGTCAAATATTATGATTTGGGGATTTCCGGCTATCCGGAAATAGAGGCAATTATAGGCGGGGTATCGAATGGTTTTCCTGCCCAGGTAGCCGGGCTTGAAAAAAACGACAAAATAGTTGCCATTAATGGTGAAAAAGTCAATAGCTGGAATAAAATGCAGAAGATTATATTAGAAAGTCAAGGCAAGATTCTTCTGACAACTATTCAACGTGGTGATTCTTTTTTTGATGTAAAAATAACCCCGGTGCTTAAAAAAAATAAAAATGCATTAGGTGAGATTGAAGAAAGCTATAAGATTGGTGTTTCAAGCGCTGGTGGTATTTTGCCGGATGAAGATAAGTTTTTGAAAAAATTTTCAGTTATTGAAGCTTTGTTTGAAAGCGTGAGGCAGACTTATAGGTTTACACATTTAACGATTGTAAGTATTGCAAAGCTGATACAGGGCAAGTTATCCATCAACACTCTTGGCGGCCCAATAATGATTGCTGAGATGGCCGGACAACAGGCTAGAGAAGGTGCTTCCGATTTTCTGTTTTTTATGGCTCTTATCAGTATAAATCTTGCAGTGTTGAATTTTCTTCCTATACCGGTTTTAGATGGCGGGCATTTGTTTTTCTATTTTATTGAAGCTGCAATAGGAAAACCGGTAAATACAAAGATTCGTGAAATAGCCCAGCAGGTTGGTATTTTCGTACTAATTTTGCTTATGATCTTTGTTTTTTACAATGATATAACCAGATATTTTTTTAGTTGATAAAGATAAAATAAAATGCCGCATAGACTTGAGATCGCATTAAAACCCGAAATGCTTGATGCAGAAGGTGAAGGTATTCGTTTAAAAGCGAAAAATTATTTCGGAATTGAACTTGCAAAAGTACGCACCATTTCAATTGTTACCATTGATGCCGCTTTAAATAAAGACGAGCTGAATTTGATTCAGGCCGCAATTTTTACAAACCCTGTTATACAAACTTCATCATTTGATCCTATTGCAATTGATTTTGACTGGATAATATGGGTTGGCTATAAACCGGGGGTGAAAGATAATCCGGGCAGTACTGCGGTAGAAGCCATAGAAGATTTGATCGGGACAAAAATTTCCGGATCTTTTAAAAAAGATGCAGCAGTTTATACGTCTAAACGGTATTGTATTAAGGGCCATGACCTGTCACGTAAAAATATTGAAAAAATTGCCCGTGAACTTCTGTCAAATGATATTATTCAGCAGACTAAAATTTATTCAAAAGCCGATTGGAATAGTAAGGAAGGAATTGGTTATATTATTCCAAAAGTAGTATTAAACCATATCCCCACTGTTTCAACAATATCAATAAAAAGCGATGAAATATTACAAAAGGTCAGTGATAAAAGAAACCTTGCCTTAAATCCGAATGATATTTTTGCAATAAGATCTTATTTTTTAAGAGAAGATGTTCTGGCCGCACGGGCTACCGAAGGTTTGTCGGAGCCAACAGATCTTGAGCTTGAATATATCTGCCAGGCAAGAAGCGATCATTGTAATCACAATACATTCAGGGGATTATTCCGCTACACAGATCTTGAGACAGGAGATACCGAAACAGTTGATAATCTTTTTAAGACCTGTATAGAAGCTCCAACTCTTTTTCTTAAAGATAAAAAACCATGGGTTGTTTCGGTATTGTGGGATAATGCCGGAGCCGGGCTTTTTGATGAGGATAACTATTATGTCATAACCGGTGAAACACATAATTCACCTTCCAACATGGAAGCATATGGCGGAGCCATCACGGGAATAGTTGGAGTATATCGTGATCCTTTAGGTACGGGAAAAGGCTCAAAGCTTATCATGGGCAGTTACGGTTTTTGTGTAGGGCACAGGGATTATAATGGCCCGTTGATGCCGCATCTTCATCCAAGACGTCTTTTAGATGGAGTTATAGAAGGAGTGCGAGACGGCGGAAATAAAAGTGGGATACCAACGCCGTTTGGCCAGGTTCTTTTCCATCACGGCTATATGGGAAAATGTCTTGTATTTGTTACCGCTCTTGGAATTATGCCTGCAACAATTAAGAAAGAACCTGCCGAACTAAAGAAAACATCTGTCGGAGATTTTATTATCATGTGTGGCGGAAGAGTAGGAAAAGACGGCATACATGGGGTTACGGCTTCATCGGAAGTCTTTTCCGAAAACACTCCGGCAGGCCATGTCCAGATAGGTGATCCCTATACTCAAAAGAAAATGCACGATTTTCTGCTCGAAGCCCGTGATGAAGGCCTTATCGCTTTTATAACCGATAATGGCGGTGGAGGACTTTCATCATCTATAGGAGAATCCGCCATATATTCAAATGGCTGTGAAATAGATCTTGATAAGGTTCCATTAAAATACGAAGGCCTGGACCAGTGGGAAATATGGGTTTCGGAATCTCAGGAACGTATGACTGTTGCAGTAAAACCTGAGCATCTTGACAGGTTTTTTGAACTATCTGCAAAACATGCAGTTGAAAGTACTGCAATCGGGGAATATACCAATTCCGGAAAACTTCATATTAAGTATAATAGTAAAACCTGTGCTTATGTTGATATGGATTTGCTTGCGGCAGGCTTTCCTCAGTGGGAGTTTGATGCTGTATGGTATCCACCTGCTATGCGCGGTCTTTATGAGCCTGTGATAACAGAGCCCGAAGATTACAATAAGCTTTTACTTGATATTTTATCTCGTCCGAATATCTGCTCAAAAGAGTGGATCTGTAAACAATATGATCATGAAGTACAAGGCGGTAGTGTTATCAAACCGCTTGTAGGAAAAAAGCGCGATATAAACAGTGATGCAGTTGTAATAAGACCTGTGCTTGATTCAAATAAAGGAATTGCTTTTTCACAGGCAATTTTACCTATGTATTCGGCAATTGATGCTTTTCATATGACATGCTGCACGATTGATGAAGCTGTCCGGCGTCTTATTTGTGTTGGTGGTAGTATGGATCATATAGGAGGAGTGGATAATTTCTGCTGGCCGAATGTTCAGTATCATCCGGTTAACAATCCCGATGGAAAATTTAAAGCCGCCCAGCTTGTGCGCTCCTGTAAAGCGCTTGCAAAAACATGTCTTTCATACGAGATACCGCTTCTATCCGGAAAAGACAGCATGTATGTGGACGGATACCTATCGGGCAAATACGGCGAATCCCACAAAACGTCAGCTCTTGAAACCATGCAGTTTTCAGCCGTATCCGTAATAAATGATATTCATAAGTGCATTACAATGGATTGCAAAATTCCCGGAGATCTTGTGTATGTGCTGGGCGAAACCCAAAACGAACTGGGCGCTTCTGAATATTATGAGCATTTTGGTTATATCGGATTAAATGTGCCGCAAGTATTTCCCGTTCAATTCGTTAAGCTCTATAGAGCGCTTTGTGAGGCTATTGACAAAGGTCTTGTAGCCTCAGCCCATGGCATTTACCGGGGGGGCTTGGGTGTGCATCTTGCGATGGTTGCTATGGGAGGTGATCTTGGTTTAAGGGTGGATATAGATTGCGTACCAATTAATGGGCTTGATCGTATTGATTCGATTTTTTTTTCAGAATCAGCCGGCCGGATTATAGTAACTGTTGCGCCTGAAAACAAAAATATTTTTGAAAATATTTTTAACGGGCTTTGTTATGCAAATATTGGTGAGGTTACGGAAAACAAAGAATTGATAGTAAATAGTACCAAAAACAAAAATATTATTTGCCTATCTGTTGATGCATTAAAAAAAGCATGGAAACAGCCTTTTGGAGAGCTGATATGAGCAAGGTTAAAGTTCTGGTGCTTGCCGGATATGGCTTAAACTGTGACTACGAAACTGCATATACTTTTGAACTTGCCGGCGCAAAAGCTAAAAGGGTTCATATAAACAGCCTTATTGGCGGAGATATTAGCCTGTCTGATTTTAATATTCTGGTTTTTACAGGAGGATTTGGCTGGGGTGATGACCATGGGGCCGGAGTAGTACAGTCTGTTAAACTTAAAACAAAACTTGGCGATACAATACTTGAATTTGTTGATAAGGGAAATCTTGTAATAGGAATTTGCAATGGATTCCAGGCTATAGTAAATATGGGTCTTTTGCCGGGATTTGATAATAACTATACCACAAGATCTCTCGCATTAACTTTCAATGACTGCGGAAATTTTAAGGATTGCTGGGTGGATCTTAAAGTAAATAATTTGTCCCCCTGTGTATTTACCAAAGGATTGGATAATATTGAACTTCCCATAAGACATGGAGAAGGGAAGTTTTATTCGGATGAATCAACCATAAAAAGGCTTGTTGATAATAATCAGGTTGTTGTTCGGTATGCGATGCCGGAAGGAAAACCGGCGAACGGAAAATATCCTTACAATCCAAATGGATCTGTAGAAGATATTGCCGGTATATGTGATCCCAGCGGCCGCATATTCGGTCTTATGCCTCATCCTGAAGCCTATAACCATTTCACAAACCATCCTGACTGGACAAGACGCAAAGAAAAGCTGAAACGCTTAGGTGAAAATGAGTGCAAGCAAATTCCTACCGGCATACTCATTTTTAAAAATGCCGTAGATTATATTATGGCTTCGCAATAAACCTGATACCGCTGCTCTTGATGTTACCGTCACAATTCATGCTATTAAATTATTTAATAGCTCTATAAATAAGTTTAATGGTTTGCCCTGTAAAGCTTGTTATTTCAGTTTGTGTTCATGCTGGATTCCCGGCATTTAAATAGAATAAATTTTAGTTATATCAATTGATAATGCGTAAGTTGCATTTTCTGGAATCAATCAGTACGTGTATATATACATATTGGCATGAGGTTTGTATAGTAACTTACTATCCAAGCAATATAGTTTAACAAGTTGTTGGATTTAAGTAACGGAGAGTAAAGGATGCAGAAAAAAGCCGGTTTTTCATTAGTTGAGTTAATGATAGTATTAGGTATTATTGCAATTCTATCTGCAATAGTAACACCAAATATTATAAGTTGGTTAAAAGGCCAGGGGTTAAAAACTGCCGTATCGGAACTACAGGGAAATTTGCAGTTGGCAAAATTGAGTTCAATAAGGCAGAATCAGAGTTGTACAGTTACATTTGATAAAGGCGAGGGAAGTTATTCTATTCCATGTGCTAATAAAAATGTTATGTTAAGCAGTTATAGCGGCGGGGTTGTTTTTGGAGCGTCAACTACCGATGAAATGACCTTCACTTCAGCTGGCATTTGTTCGTTCAATAAGAGTGCTTATCTGACAGATCAAAAGAACTCGGCGTATTACAGGATACAAACCTTTAATTCCGGTGGAATTACTGTTTCAAAAGTCGATAGCTCTAGCTTTTAATAGGAATTGTTGATATGAATTACTTAAAAAAAATATTTAGAACCGGTTTGCATTATACAGGCTCAAACAAAGGGGTTACTCTGGTTGAGCTTATGGTTGTAATGGGACTTACAACTATTGTTCTTGGGGTAATATATGCAGCCTATCATACTCAATCCAGGATGAACATAAAAGAGACCGCTGTTGTTAATATGCAGCAGAATATAAGAGGCTCTTTGTATCTTTTTGAAAAAGACATCCGTATGGCCGGATATAATCCAAATCCAACTGCAACCGAAAATTTTGGGATAATTGATATAACTGATATAAATGGAAACAGCGCAATAACTTTTACTGCCGATATAGATGGAGATGGACTCGTAGGTAGTGACACTTTCTATTATCAAATATATGATTACACGAGCGGAAGTCCTGTCGGAATTCTTGATCTGGGAAGAAAAAAGGGTGCTAGCCCAGGATATACAATAGTTGCCGAAAGTATCGATGCATTAGGTCTTGCATATGCTTATGACAACGACGGAGACGGTCAACTTGATGTATCTCCCAGCGGTTTTGTTTTATGGGCAATAGATACCGATGGTAATAACAAGCTTGACAGGATCCTTGATACCAATGATAGCGGTGTAATAGATTTAGATGATGATGAAGCTGGAACGGCTCTGTCATCTGAGATTGATCTTGATAAAATAAGAGCTATTAAGGTTTGGATTCTGGCTAGAACCAAGACATCTCTATTACAATATATGGATAGTAATACTTATGTTGTTGCCAACAGGCATATAACGCCGAACGACAGCTATAAACGGGAGTTGTTGGAAACCACCATTAAATGCAGAAATCTTGGTTTTGAGTGATTTTATATATTTTTAAAGGAGTTTTGGAATGAACAGCAATAACTTTAATGAAAATATTATCGGTATTGAAGATAAATCAGACAAAAAATCTGATAATAATGGATATACGATGATAGAAGTTCTTATTGCTCTTGCCATTTTTTCAATTGGAATTTTGGGATTGGCAAAAATGCAGATAGCATCAACCAATCTTAACAGCTATTCAAGAATGGCGACTGAAGCCACAACAATGGGTGGTGATGAGATGGAAAGGCTCATGATTCTTTCTTATGGTGATTATGATCTTAATCCTGCATTTAATTCAGAACACTCTTATACAAACAATAATCGTACAGTAACATGGACTGTTACGGATAATCCCGATCACAAGTCCATAAATATGATTATTACATATACTATAGCAATTAGTGGAACTACAAAGACTATTAGACTAAATTATATAAAGCCACAGGATATTTAAACTCAGAATATTAAAGATAAAGATCCCTAAAATCAGGATTCAGGTACTGGTTTATAATATAAAATACTTGTTAGAAAGGCTCTGGTTATGAAAAAAACCGTAACAATATTAAACAATGAAAAAGGATCGGTAATGGTGGTTGTCATTATTATGATGGCGCTTTTGCTTCTTATGGGAATAATGTCAACAAAGCTTAGCATTGTTGAAATGCAGATTCTTCGTAATACCATACTCTCAAAACAGGATTTTTATGCTGCTGAAGGAGGTGTTACTGAAGTGTCTGCCGATGTGAGTTATGCCGATCTTCCCGGCAGGGATTGCGGAGGTCGTGATAGTTGTTCCGATGATTATACAATAACAGATATCGAAACAAAGAAAATATTGACGGAAACTGTTAAAGGTGCAAGCTCAACTGAACTGTCGGATATTAACAATGTAAAAGATACAACCTGGCCAACTAATTATGCCGACAGTAATAATGAATATGCTTACAGGGTTATTTACGATGGCGAGGGTCCGATACCCAAAGGGTACGGTACGGGATTTACTTCATATATATTCGATGTAACGATAAGAAAACAGGAAGGTCCCACTCCGGCCCAAATGTATAGTACTATAAATGAAGGATTTAGAAAAATTGGTCCCAAGACTAATACTTAGTATTTAAGTTGGCTGTAAAGGAGGAATTATGAAACCAATCAGAAACTCTGTGGTTAAATCAAGTGGAAAGATGAAAACAAGACCATATATTTATTTAGGTCTTGCTATAGCTATATTTCTGTCGGCAGCAAGTATGCTTGCTTTTGCAGACGACACAGATATTTACCGGCCGAAAGTCAGGCATAATGTAACTATTCTTGTGGATAATTCCGATAGTATGGCTTTTGGTGTTTATGATAATGATATAGATTATCATCAATTCTACAAATATATATGCGAGCTTTGTGATGGAGGAGCCTGCGACTGGAAAGCTGCATGGGACCCTGTTGCCGGAGGAAGCGGAACCGGTTCTGCGTATTATAATGATTCAAACGCTTTTGACAGAACTAAAATATATCTTTTAAACGGCAATATAGGTTTTGCAAACGGAATTACGGGTGATGCTGCCGATCCGTCTTATTTATGGTATGGTGACGGGTTGGCAGATACAAAAACGTATATCACAGCAGCAGGAGAACTCAAAGATATAAATGGAAAGCATCCTGGAGAGGCAGGATATGAGGGGCGTGTGAGCACCGTAGTGGATTCGACAACAGGGGAAGTGATGGTTACTTTTGATGGAGAACCGCTGCCGAATAATCAGGAAAAGAAACTTCATGACTGGCAGGAAAATCCTGACGGATCAAGAGTAGATAAAGGATTTGCCGGCCTTATCAGGGCTCCCGGATATACCTTCAGCGGTTATTTTTACAAATCCGGAGGAAATAGCAGCTTGGCGGCAACAAACCCTGCGTCTTCATATACTTCAGATGTTAATCTGGCTGCCACTGATGACGGAAAGGCAAAAGACTATTTCTTTATTACCGGCAACTGGATTAATATGCAAACGGTCTATAACCTGTGGATAACAACCAATCAGAATAAAGACTATGAGGCATGGACATACTGCACTTACCCTGCCGAGTTTTATACTCCGGTTGTTGATTTTTACCTGGTTCCGCCCAAAGATTATGATGGAAATTATTTTCCTGCTTACGATTCCTTACAGGATAGGGATACCAATAATATTATCTATAACGGAGAAGCATCAAAAATCAAAGTTCATTTTGAAAGCCTTTCTCTTGCAGCAGGTGACAAGATAGAGCTCTATGATGAAAGCGGAACAAGTGGAGACCCGGCTATTATTATTACTTCCATGCCGGCAGACGGCTGGACAGGCTGGATAACGGGCAAACAGGTTCTTGTTCGCTTCATTACCGATTCTGATCCTGATACTGTATCCACAGGTTGGAAAATAGATTCATATCAATACCAATCAAAGACCGATTATAAATTTTTCACAAGGCTTGAAGCAACTATTGACGCAATTATTAATGTTGTCGAAGCAACACGAGGAAAGGTTAACTGGGGGGTTCAGGCATTTGGCGAATCACACGGAACTCCTGCAATGAATCCGAGTTTTAATGATGATGAGCAGAGACAGGGAGTTATTAATAATTTGCTGCATTTTAGCGCATCAGGCCCTTCAAATATCGCAGAGTCATTGGATCTTGTCCTGCAAGAATTCAATACCAGATCTGACCTGATTCAAAGGAGTTGCAACCAGAACTTTGTAATTACAATTTCAGATGGCTATGCGGATAATGATACTTTAGGGGTTGACTGGAATTCATCAGTTACAAATTATGCTGAGCTTGATAATGCCGAAGACACTCAATATCATTATACCCAGGATCCTTATCAAAATCCTACTCCTGATCCTGATTATTATGATGATATAGCTGGATTTATGTATTCTCATAGATTTTTGGATTATTCACCGATTCCCGAAGATGAAAGAGAGCGTTCCGCAGATAATATTGTTGTTCACAATATTGGTTTCAGCACCGAATCATCAATGTTAAAACATGCTTCGGAACTGTCTAATGGCGTGTACCTTACGGCATATTCAAAGTCCCAGCTTGTTAATGCTTTTTATGCATTGGGGATTCTTATAGCGGAATATACTTCATATACTGCCCCGGTTGTTTCTGTGGATGAAACAAACAGGGTTCAGTCCGGTGACAGACTTTATATGGCTCTTTTTAAGCCGAACGAGAGTCTTTACTGGACAGGAAATATTAAAAAATACGGACTGCTTTATGGGGAAAAACCTGATTGCGAAAATGATGCTGAATGGTATGTAGTTGATAAAACAAATAAATCAGCGACAACATGTGTTGGTGAAATGATTCCGGAAACAACATCTTTCTGGTCAAGCAGTTTTGACGGAGGTGATGTTGAAAAAGGCGGAGTAGCCCAGGTTCTTTACAATAAAATACCATATACTTCCGGAAAACTAACGACAACTAATGCAACTTTTAGAAATATTTACAAATGTGACGGCTCATTAAATCTTGTTAAAGTTGGGACGGATACTCTTACAAAAGCAGAACTTGGAGTGCCACAGGATGCTGATGTGTATGATATTGTAAACTTTATTTATGGTTATACTTATGATTCCCATACAGCAGCCACAGCCCTGGATGCCGGAGGAGATCCTCTTGAATTAGGATCTCCGGTTTCAAAAAGATGGCCCCTTGGACCGATTATACATTCAAGCCCAAAGATTATCGATTATCTGGATTCAGGTGGTATTCTTGAAAAACGCTATATTGCTGTAGGTGCAAATGATGGCATGCTGCACATATTTGATAATGATAGCGGAGATGAAGTTTTTGCTTTTATGCCTACAGAAGTAATAACAAAATTAAAAAACTTTGATCCAAGCAAATCTGACAGCCAAAAAGTATATACTGTGGATGGTTCTCCGATGCTGCTGGAATATAAAGATGGAAGTGATAATAAAAAACTTTTGGTTTTCGGTTTAAGGCGGGGTGGAAAGGCATATTATGCCCTGGATGTATCCAGTAAGACAGCGGGCGACTGGACAGTCAAGTGGAAGGTAACTAATAGTAATCTGCCAGAATTGGGCTTAAGTTTTGCCACACCCAAGCATATTAAATTGGATACAGGTTTAGGTACGTATGCAAGTTATCTTCTTATACCCGGAGGATATGATTCGGATAAAGAAGACAGGTCAGATCTTACGAGAAATTTTGAGCTGACTTCAACTTTTAAAGATGATACCGGACGTGGCATATATATTCTGAACATTGCTGACGGAAGTATAGCAAAACAATTCGTATACGATAGCACTCTTGAACCCCAGATGAAATACTGTTTCCCGGCAGATCCGAATGTTGTAACCGGTCCCAAGGGAGTATTTTCTGCAGCCTATATGGCGGACATATACGGACAGGTTTGGAAACTTTCTTATAACAGCAACACGTCAGACTTTGAATTGAATCTTATATTCAAAATGAATCCCATGACTGATCAACGCTCCGATTATTACTATAAGGAACAATTTTCCACATGGTCAACTGGCGATGATCATCCCGACTTAGCAAGTATTAAATTTGATCCGGCGTTGGGTGCGGATATATGTAATCCCAGAAAAACTTTTTACAGTCCCGAAGTATCATCTGCAGGAAACTGTTTTACCGATGTACCTGTTCTTTATATGGGAACCGGTGATAGAGAACATCCAACTTTTATAGGTTTTACAAAATCATCAACTGGATGTGAACCGGTTAAAAACGGACTTTATGCTTTTTACGATGCGCATGCATACTACAATACGAACCAAGGGTCATATGCTGAAAATAGCGAGTTTTTTACTGAAAAAGATCTTCTTAACGTAACATGCGGGGCTATGGAGCCTGATCTTTTGTTGTTTGACACTGATCCTATAAAAAGTTCGCAGACAAAGGCCAATATCAAAAATTTTCTCAGAGAAAAAGAAAAAGGCTGGTATCTTTTGTTCTCCGAACTGGATGTCTGTGCTTCTGTAGATAATGACGAAGATTTTGTTAACCAAAATGATCATGACGGTGAAAAATGTATAGATCCGGTTACATTATTTGCCAAAGTAGTATATGCGCCTACTTATCAACCAAATGCCATCAACGATAATCCATGTGAATACAAAGGTAACGCCAGGACATTTGCGGTTAATTACTGTACAGGAAACGCAGTATATAATTTCTTTACGGATAATGATACTGATATTAATGATGATGGTATCATTGACAAAGAGGATGGAGATAAGAAAAACTATACTAGGCTTGACAGATATCTTAGCATTGGTGAGCATTTACCTTCCGGGGTTTCTATTGTAATCAGGCAAGGTAAAGCGGCGGGTTTCATATCCGTAGGTGGAAGAATATATCCTTTGCCTGAAGTTGATATGCCTGGCTCAATGATTCCTTTTTACTGGAAAGAATTATAACCAATTAATAAAGGGGAGTATTATGAACAGCAGAAAAGTATTAATAATAATTTCATTGATTGTGTTTGTTATCTCATTAAGCTACGGGTATGGAAATGCTATTATTACTGCTGGGGATGCGGAGTCAATAACCGGCATTATTGATGAAATCAATTCAGAAGATAATGCAATAAAAATTGGCGCAAACTATTATTACTTCAGGCATGCATCTATAATGGATGCAATGCTTGAGAAATACAATATCTCAAATAATAGTGAGGTATCTGTAAGTTATATTAAAGAGGAAAATAAAAACTTTGTTATAAATATTAAAGCCAATAAAGGCTGGAGTAAATCAGGCCGTTAATACAATAATCTTCTTCAATGCCCTGTAAGCCGGCGGGAACGGTTTTTTTCTCTCCCGCCGGAAGAAAAAGTAAATTGAGGATGCCTGTTATATGCAGTTGGGAATTTTCGACCGTAAAAATGTTAGTTTTGGATTTACTCATATATATACAATTGCTCTAATATAAAAAATACTTGAAATTATATTACATTCATATTATCCTTTATTTCAATACTGTTATAAATAGTGATAAGTGGTATATGAATAGTAATAAGTGATTAAGTGCTTGAGGGGATATGAATAAAAAATATATCATAATGTGCATACTGGCTATCCTTATTGCAGTTGGTTACTTTTCTTATAAAGATCGTTCTAAAGAAGAACAAATAAAGAAATGGAATGAAAAGGAATATGCTAGGATTGTTGATATTGCCAATAAAAGTCCGATAGCAGGGCTTAGTAAAATGGGTCGAAGCATTGAAAGATATTATGTTGATAATAAGAAGTATCCTGCATCTCTAAGCGATCTTTATCCTAAATATATTGCTAATAAGGCTTTTATTGAAGATGTGATATGGGAATATGTTCCCGGCAAGAATAATTTTAAGCTAAGTAAAAGTTTGATTGTTGGAGGCAAAACGTTGGTTGCATCGATAGATAAAAACCTTAAACCAGTATCAGGAAAGAAAGTTTTTATTGCATCGTCAAAAGCCGCAGCTTCGACATCTAAAAAAGTTGCATCTTCCGATATTTCTGATCTTGTTTCCAGACTTGCTGCAGCGGTTTCTAAAAAAGAAGAAAAAATAATATCTGCTCAGCTGATCGAACCTCAGTTTTCACTTATTAAGGAAACTGAAAATGTGATGGGTTTTGAAAATACAATTAGCCGTAAACATCTTGTCTGGAAAGATGGTAAGGGAGTTAGAGGTTTTGGCAATGTTCAGTATCCGCATATTGCAAGAATCTCAATATATAGTGATGGAAAATGTTATGATGTGAAGAGATCTTCAACAACTAAAAAAACTTTAGTATCTGATGAAAAAAGTTTCGGGAATAAAAGAAACCTTGATGTTACAGCTTCAGAGCAGAGCAAAAAATACCTTGTGTGGAAAGATAAAAATGGAATCTTGGGTTTCGGTAATCTGCAATATCCCGATAAAAAAGATATAGCTTATGTAAATATCGATGGGAAATGGCAAAAAGCCGGAAGTTGACATATAAGGAGAGGCATATGAAAGAAGAACTTATATTAGGCCTTAATAAATTAAAAGAAAACAAAGGCTTTACTTTGATGGAACTTATGGTTATCATGGCAATCATAGGCATTCTTGTGGTAATTGCTTCTGATATGTTCGTAAGTAGCAGGGCGAAAGCCTACGATTCTGCGGCATTAGGCGACGGCAGGCAATTGCTAACTGCCGTAATGGATAGTATAGTGTCTTATGATGATGTTGATTATTCTCATAATCCGGAAGACGGAGTTCGTATTGGTGAAAAAACAGCTACTGATGGAGCTTCCAGGGATCCTGTTTTAATTCTTTCTCCAAATACAAAGGCGCTTATTGAAGATAATAGTAGTGATGGTTTTGTTCGTATAGAAGCTACGTTGTACAGTGATGGCGGAACACCGGATACGATAAATCTTGATAGCATAGCCGGAAGAAGAGAATTTTATTGTATTATTGATGAGGAAAGCGGTACGTCTTCGTTTTCGATAGAATAACCACTGTCTTCTTCAGTTTGATAAAATTAATTAATAATATATCAAAGGAGAAAGATTACTTTAGCTTCTGAGTTTGTGATAAATCTTTCTACGCCGGACAACTTTGGTTTATGCTCCTCTTTGCCTGTGAATTCATCGTCCTTTGTTTTCTAACCCTCTTCGGATGGGGTATAAACCCTTAAAGCCATGGGGTATTTTTACATAACTTCTGAGGCAGATAATAAATTATTTTACAGGATATCTAACCGATGCTCCAGTAAATATTTCTCTATCGGATCTTGTAATAACAGCTGATGCTGTTGTTTGTTCTGAAATAAGAACAAACAACTTACCAAAATCAACCGGAGCAAGATATGTTGATACTAAACTATCAGGAGAAACATTTTTCTTTTCTCTGTAATATATATGATAAAACTGCCCCGGCTTTATTCCGTCTTTTTCACCTTTGTCTATAAAAACTATCGTATTATCACCGATTAGTTCTTTTGCTTCTTCCGGGACTAAAATACTGCATTCAATTCCTTTATTACTCTCAATTATGGGTATTTTGGGAGATCTTGGTTCATAAGGCATCAATAAATCATTGATGGCAATTTCTCTGAAAGATTTTAATACTTCTGCAATAACATAAAGAGGTTCAACTGTCTTGATTTCCACTATGCCGGTGAGGTAATGCTGCTTTCCTGCTGAGCCTGGCGTACTGTCTGGTAAGGGTTCAAAGGTTCGGTAAACCGTATATTTGGAATCAGGTACAAAATTGGAGTTATTCTCATTTTTTATATATATGAGATCCCCTTCGCTGATTACTACTTTATCATCTTTTGCTTTAAATACTGAACCATTGGGTAAGACCGGTTCTTTTTTTATAAATCCAACACTGTCTATAGCCGGATAATTAAAGTATAATATATCCTTTTCACAGGTATTTTCAGACTGTGAATTGCTATCTTCCGGTGTTTGGTCTTCATCAATAATTAAATCTGATTCCCTATTATAGAAAAGACGCAGCATGTCGCCAGGTTCAATAAAATGAGGGTTTTTAATATACTTGTTTTGTTTCCAGAGTTCCGGCCATACCCAGGGAGAATCAAAATATTTATCCGAGATATCCCACAGGGTATCTCCCCTTTGTATTGTGTAGTAAACACCGATTTCATGTTCAAGTGTTACTTGGTTTTCGATAGCATAGAGTGAGGCAGGTATAACTATCATTGAGGTTAGTATGCAAGTAATTGTAATAAAAAAATTGTATTTTAAAATATTGCGCATAAATCACCTCTATATGTTTTGCAGATTAGAGATTAATATTAGGTGGACTGCAATTTAATTATTAAGGTTTTTAGCTGACATTATTGATAATTATTAATTTGAATATACTTGTTTGTCAAGTATATTATCAATATGTTGTTTGATTATGGTAAGAGACAGGCATTAAAAATAAATGCCTGTCTTGCTATGTGCGATTATAGCGTTTGTGAAAATGAGAAAAGCTCCTGTGAATTTAAAAAAACACAGGAGCTTTATAGTTTATAATAGGTTTTATGAAACTACATCATGCCGCCCATGCCGCCCATGCCGCCCATACCACCCATGCCACCTGGCATTCCGCCTGGCATTCCGCCATCACCCTTGGGATCGGGTTTGTCAGCAATCATGGCTTCTGTTGTGAGCATAAGAGAGGCAACACTTCCTGCATTCTGAAGCGCAAAGCGTACCACTTTTGTAGGATCTATAACTCCTGCCGCAATAAGATCTTCATAAGTATCTGTGTCGGCGTTATATCCAACAGAGCCTTCGCTTTTCTTTACCTGATCAATTACTACTGATCCTTCAGCACCTGCATTATTTGCGATCTGCCTTAAAGGTTCTTCAATTGCACGCATAACAACTTTAACGCCAAGTTTTTGATCAGATTTGATCTTAATTTTATCCAGAGCGTCAAGGCAGCGAACCAAAGCTACTCCTCCACCAGGAACGATACCTTCTTCAACGGCAGCACGAGTTGCGTTTAGTGCATCTTCAACGCGGGCTTTTTTCTCTTTCATTTCGGTTTCTGTTGCAGCCCCAACATTAATTACGGCTACACCACCGATCAGTTTTGCAAGACGTTCCTGAAGTTTTTCACGATCATAATCAGATGTGGTCTCCTCAATTTGGGCGCGTATTTGTTTTACACGGCCTTCCAAAGCGGATCGTGAGCCGGCGCCGTCTATTACTGTAGTATTATCTTTGTCTATTACAATCCGTTTTGCTTTTCCAAGATCTTCAAGACCGATACTTTCTAATTTGACACCGATATCTTCGGAAACAACTTGTCCACCAGTAAGGATAGCAATATCTTCTAACATTGCTTTTCTTCTGTCACCGAATCCGGGTGCTTTTACAGCGGCAACTTTCAATGTGCCTCGCAACTTATTTACTACAAGGGTTGCCAGTGCTTCACCGTCAACATCTTCAGCAATAATAAGAAGCGGTTTGCCCATTTTTGCTATTTTCTCAAGAATGGGAAGAAGGTCTTTCATATTGCTTACTTTTGTCTCATTGATGAGAATATATACGTCATCTAGCGATACGGTCATTTTTTCAGGGTCAGTAACAAAATAAGGAGAAAGATATCCGCGATCAAACTGCATTCCTTCAACGATATCAAGGGTTGTATCCATGCTTTTGGCTTCTTCAACAGTGATTACTCCCTCTTTCCCAACTTTATTCATTGCCTCGGCAATTATATTGCCTATGGTTTCATCGTTATTAGCAGATATTGTGCCGACCTGTGCTATTTCACGCTGATCCTTGGTCGGTTTACTCATCTTATGGAGTTCTTTCACCGCAACTTCGATAGCCTTATCGATACCACGTTTGATCGACATCGGATTATTTCCGGCTGCAACAAGCTTTTGTCCTTCTTCGTAAATAGCTCTTGCCAGGACAGTAGCAGTTGTTGTTCCGTCACCAGCCATATCACTTGTTTTACTTGCGACTTCTTTCACCATCTGGGCGCCCATATTTTCAAACTTGTCTTCAAGTTCTATTTCCTTGGCTACGGTAACGCCGTCTTTTGTAATTGTAGGTGAACCCCATGATTTATCAATAACAACATTTCTTCCTTTTGGACCGAGAGTTACAACCACCGCATCGGCAAGAGTCTGTACGCCCTTTAGCATAGCTTCACGGGCTTTCATATTATACTTAATAATTTTAGCCATATCGTTCTATCCTCCGTTTATATGTTTATAGCCATTTAAATTACTCAATTATACCCAGCACATCATCTTCGCGCATGATAAGGTATTCATCTCCTTCTATTTTTACCTCAGTGCCGGAATATTTACCGAACAGAATTGTATCTCCCTTTTTAATTTCAAGAGGAATCTTTTTGCCGTCTTCACCGATTTTTCCATTGCCAACTGCTATAACTTTACCCTCAGCCGGTTTTTCTTTGGCTGTGTCCGGAATAATAATTCCTCCCTTAGTGGTTGCAAGTTCTTCAACACGCTGTACCAAAATTCGATCATGTAATGGTTTAAGCTTCATGGTTTCAGTTCTCCTTTTTATTTTACGAATTATAACTTATTATTATTTATAGAAACTGCCTGATTTAATAATCAAATTGACCAAAAACGGACTAAATATTTTTTATCTTTAAGCCACCCCCCTTCAAAAAATAAATTCATTTGTGTTTAAATGTGACTTTCAGAATAAATAAATATTTTTTATGACTATAAGCATACTTTTCTGTTTGTAAAGGGATGGTTTAGTACTTTCTTAATATATATCGATGAATTAATAAAAACATTGTTATAAAAAACTGTTGATATAAACAACTTCCTTTTTAGAGATAGACTATTCTGTTTTTGTTTTAGGGCTGCTATCGGCTTTCTTGGAATCAGAGATTTTTTCGGTCTTTGGGGGAGGAGGTGCAGAACCTTGCGATTTGCCGGCATAGTCAGTTGCATACCAACCGCTTCCCTTAAGCTGGAAGGTAGTGTTTGACATAAGTTTATGAAGTTTGCCAGAGCAAGATTTGCATTTGGATAGTGGTTTATCCGAAAATTTCTGGATAACTTCTTCAATTGTGCCACATTTTGTGCATTCGTATTCATAAATGGGCATATCAATATTCCTCCTTACCGATATTTTGTTCGTAAAAAGACAAAAGTTTTATTTTTGATATAAATTAATACGGTTAATATAGTCAGTATTGTGTGGTTGTCAAGAAAATGAATATGTTTTTTATAGATTATATAATTAACTAATTTATAAAGCTTTTTATTAAGATTAATCTTGAGGTTCATCTTGCAGTTCATCAAGAGGAATACGCCATTTGTCATAAAATTTAAAAACACTTGAAAGTCCGATCAGTTTGATGGATTTAAGTATTTCATGGGTATTGTAATGAACTCTTGTTTCTTCAGCCATCTTCTCTTCATAGGAAGCGCTGAAATTTTGGAGATATTCACTGAACCTTACGATATGGACAAGTTCGTGTGTGATTATATACAGTAAAAAAGGATAAAGCTTTAATTGTGGTGATTTTTTTACAACAGAAAGTATGGAATTGTCCTGAAGACAGATTTTGTAAAAATCATATGTTGATGAGCTAAGAGATGAATTTTTTGGTTGAGCTTTATATTTTATTATCTGAGCGAAAGGGCCGACAACAATTTCCTCTGTTGAAAGATTTGCAAGCGTCTTTATATCGTAGCGTTTTCTAAGCCATTGGCTGGTGGATAATTTATAATATTCGCTTACAAGCTCTTCGGATATTTCAGCAGCCTCGTTTACAGTTTTAATCTGTCTTGGGTTAAATTTTGAAAGTTTTTCGATATAATTCATAATTATGTTATTAATGATTTATACATTAAAATCAAATAAATATTTTTAACATTATCTCATATTATTGGATTTTTATAAATTGGGTACGTAACTGGCAACTGCGATTCAAAAGGCTTTCCAAAAAACTTTAAGCGAATTTCGTGAAAGCTTAATAATAAACTTTATATTTGATAATAAAAAGATATGGACAAAGATTAAATAATAGTGTTAGTTAGTTCTCGTTATATTAAAATGGTAATATTCAATGAAATTATTTTGCTGGTTGTTAGCTGATTTATTTAAAAAATTTAAAAAAATAGATTGAAAGTTCTGTGAATTTTCTTTATATAATAAAATTATTGGTTTTAGATAAAATTACAATTATATAGGAGGTGATCTGTTGGGTAGCGTAATAAAAAAGCGAAGGAAAAAAATGAGAAGGCATAAGCATAAAAAGCTTTTAGCCCGTACGCGGCATCAGAGAAGAAAAGGTAAATAAAGCTACCTGCGGTCTCTTATTTAGTGTTTAATATATTTAGTGTTTAATATAAAAAAGCGCCTGTTATTTTTTATGTAGGCGCTTTTTTATATGGGCTTATATAAAGTCTTTTTCGACTTGCTGTGAATAAATTTAAAACCAGGCTACAGAGCCTGTTTTAAAACACCCCATTTTGGCTGATCTTAAGCGTTGGTTGCTTAAATTTCAATCCCCGAAATACTAAAAATGTATTCCTGTGGTTTAAATTTTCTCTCGCCTTGAGCTTGACCAAACTGAAACGTTTTGAAAGTGGCTCTACAGTAAAATTATTTTTGATATCCTTTAAGATATTTAAATAATTCAGAATCAGTTGTAAGCACAAGTGAGCTGTCTTTGCCCAATGATTCGTTATAAACCTCAAGGGTTTTTACAAAAGAATAGAAAGCCGGATCAGCACCGAATGCTTTAGCGTATATCTTGGTTGCTTGTGCATCAGCCTCGCCTTTAAGTTCCTGTGCCTTTTTATATGCTTCTGAGGTTATTTGTTTTAAGTCACGCTCTTTTTCTCCGATAATTTTTTGAGCTTCCCCATGTCCTTCCGATCGGAATTTTTCAGCTATTTGTTTTCGTTCCGCAATCATTCGGCCATATACGGATTCTCTGACCTCCCTTACATAATTAATGCGTTTGATCTTAACATCAACCAGCTCAATGCCGAATTTAGCCAGTTTAGGTTGTGCCTGTTCGAGAATATCTTGCATAATAACTTCTCTTCCGGTAGTAATTTTGTATAATGGTCTGGTCTTTTTTTCCGTAATTTCTATGCCCGCTTCAAAAGTATCAAGCTCTCTGTTGCTCCTGCGTACCGTTTCAATAAGTTTATAGGATGTAATTAGATTTCTTAGGGCAGGATCTATTATATCGTCAAGCCGTCCAAGAGCACTATTTACACTAGTGACGGTCTGAAAAAATTTTACAGGATCGACTATTTTCCAGCGGGCAAATGTATCAATCCATAGATATGTTTTGTCAAGAGTTGGTATCTGGCCTGGCTTGCCGTCCCACTGCAAGAGGTTTTTAGGAAAATAATTTACTTCCTGAAAAAACGGTATTTTAAAATAAATTCCAGGTTCTTTTATAGGAGATCTGATTACTTTTCCGAATTGTGTTACAATTACCTGTTCTGTTTCATCCACGATAAAAGCGGAACCTAATGTAACAAAAATTGCGATCATACAACCTATTAATATGGTGATAGCTCTATTTTTCATTTTTTGTGGCACCTGTTTGGTTTGCAAGATTTAGAAACGGTAAAAGATTCTTCTGATCGGCGTCTATTATGTATTTGTTTCCAAGTTTCGGGAGAAGATCATTTAACATTTCAAGATACATCCTTCTTTGGGTTACATCTTTTGCTTTCACATATTCAGTGTAAAGCGCAACAAATCTTGAAGCATCGCCCTTTGCCCGGTTTACTCTGTCCAGAGCGTATCCTTCAGCTATCCTGATTGTCCTTTCGGCTTCACCTCTTGCTTTAGGCAATTCTTTATTATATTCTTCTTTTGCCTGATATATCAGTTTTTCTTTTTCCTGAACTGCCTGGTTGACTTCATTAAATGATGGCTGAACAGGTTCCGGCACATTTGTTTTTTCCATTTCGATTGTTGCAATACTTATTCCTGCTTCGGATTTATCAAGTTCGGCCTGAAGAACTATCTTTGCTTCATCAGCTATTTCTTCACGCTTACTTATGACTTCATTTATACTTCTGTCTCCTATAACAAGCCGCATTGCGGCTTCGGACATATCTGACAGCAGAGAATCAACTTCTCTGATTTTAAATAAAAAATTATAAGGGTCATTGATTCTGTAATGAACAATCCAGGGGGCAAGAGCTACATTCAGATCTCCTGTAAGCATCAGGGATATATTTTCGTTTACAGTTGGAGAAGAAAAAAGCTGTCTCCCCTCTGGTCTTGTTGAGCTGAATCCAAACTCCTTTTTATAAACGCGTCTTATTTTTAATTTTGTTACTTTTTCTATGCCTGCCGGCAATTTGAAATTAAGCCCGGGTTGTGTTGTTTTTGTGTATTTTCCAAACCGCTGCACAATTCCTACCTCATCAATCCCTATTGTATAAAACATAGAAGAGGCAAGAAACAGAACAAAGATAACAAGGATAATTATCGGAAGTCCGGGAATCTTTTTATCAGAAAACTTTTTGAAAAAGTTTTCCATTTGTGGCGGAATAGTTTGTTTACTTTCCTGCTGGTTCTTAAGTTTTTCCCAATCCCAACTCATAGTTATAATTCCTTAAATAGTTATTAATTCAGATCTTGTTCTTTTTATATAAAGGCGACATTTCTCTTAATATAGCAACAACTTTTTTCAATACATCGACAAAACGATCGATCTCAGCTTCTGTGGTATCTTTCCCAAAGGTTATTATAAGGGTTCCTTGTGCATCGGCATAGTCCATATCAATTGAAAGAAGAACGTGTGAGGCTCTAAGAGAACCTGATGCACAGGCGGATCGGGTGGACACTGCTATTTTTTCTTCATCAAGCATAAGGACTATGCTCTCTCCCTCAATATATTTTACACAAAGCGATACAAGGTTTGGCAGAGAAAGTTCAGGGTGTCCATTAATAATGATATCACCAATATTTCCCTTCAACCCGGTTATAAGCTTATTTTTGAGCTTTTTCATATGGGCCAATCTGGACTGCATTTCCCGGTTAGCAATTTCTGCTGCTACCCCCATACCTATTATGCCTATTAAATTCTCCGTACCGGCTCTTCTGCTGCCTTCCTGGCCACCCCCATCAATCAGAGGAAAGAGGCTTACACCTTTTCGTATATAAAGTCCTCCAACTCCGGAAGGGCCGTTGAATTGATTAGCGGCAAAGCTTATAAGATCTATTCCTGATTCCTGAACATCAATTGGTATTACTCCAACCGAGGCCACACAATCAGAATGAAAAAGCACATTATTTTCTTGTGCAATACGGGCTATTTCCTTTATCGGCTGAATTGTGCCAATCTCATTATTTCCATGCATTATTGATATCAGTATGGTCTGATCGGTTATAGCCTTTTGTACATTCGCCGGATCCACAACACCATTTTTGTCAACTTCAACGGAGGTTACCGTGTAACCTAATTTTGTTAATCTGCGCAGGGATTTTAATACAGAATTATGTTCTATATTTGATGTTATGATATGTTTTCCCTTTTTTGCATGGGCAAAAGCCACACCTTTTATAGCATGATTAATTGACTCCGTTCCGGATGAAGTAAAGACTATATTATCAGGAGAAGGGCTGTTTATTAAGAGTGCAACATTTTCACGAGCCTTATCAATGGCATCTCTGGCTTCGTCCCCAAAGCTGTGTGTGCTTGAAGGATTGCCATAATCCTTTTTAATTGCTTCTATCATGGCTTCTTTAACTTCAGGCGAAAGAGGGTTGGCAGATATATAATCAAGATTTGTTACCTTCATCTATTATGCTCCTTACAAAATATTAATGAGCCAGTTTCAAAACGCCCCATTTTGGCCGATCTTAAGCGTTGGGCTCAAATTTCAATCCTCGAAATACTAAATGTATTCCTGTGGTTGAAATTTTCGCCCGCCTTGAGCTTGACCAAACTGAAACGTTTTGAAAGTGGCTCTAATGAATATCGCTTATTTCTCGTCCGCAATTATCGCAAAACTCATGTTTTGGATCAATCTCGCCACTGCAATACGGGCATTTGCATTCTTCACCTTCTTCATGTGTATGAATATCTTCCATAGGCAGCTTAACTCTTACTTTTCCTGCTTTTCTGTCTTCATAATCTTTTATGGCGAGTTGGAGGGCATCTGCGCCAAGGTTTGAACAGTGGAGCTTGTTTTTAGGAAGGCCTTGAAGTGCCTCAGCTACAGATTTATTTGTAATTTTTTTTGCTTCTTCTATGGTTTTACCTTTGGCCATTTCTGTCAGCATGCTGGAAACTGCAATTGCAGCTCCGCATCCAAATGTCTGAAAACTTATATCTTCGATTATATCATCTTTAACCTTGATATATATATTCATCATATCGCCACAGACAGGATTGCCTATTTCTCCCACTCCATCCGGATCTTTCATTTCTCCTACATTTCTAGGTTTTTTGAAGTGATCCATCACTGTTTCTGTGTACATATCTCACCCCTCTTCGTTTTAAATATTATTTATATAAATTTATCATGTTATTTAAAAAAGCGCCATTAAAGCAATTACGCCGGAATGACAAAAAATGTTCTCCAGCTTTTTATACGTCCATCAAATTATTGTTATTTGCAGCTTTTAGTAAAATTGAATGTTTTAAATGATTTGAGCATTTTATATTCCACATCAGCAGATTATATTATACCAATTGCGATAATTAAAAAGGGCTAAGAGGCTTTTATTGCATGAATCGGTGCTATTTTCTAAACCCACAAACACTAACTTTACTGAAACTTTATAAAAAATATATATGATACCGGGGAAAGTCAATAGCTTTGTTGCGGCATTTTCCGGTCTGCAAGAAATCGGGCTATTGTCTGATTCCAGTAACAGTAATATTCATATAATTATTCTCTTTACTATTTAAGTTCATACATATGGAAGATAAACAGTTACCCGCGTCCATTCACCCTGTACGCTCTCCATTTTTGCATTTCCGCCATGAAGCTCTATTATACGTTTAACTATGGCCAGTCCCAGTCCTGATCCACCGTATCTGGCAGACCTGGATTTTTCCACCCGGTAAAATTGTTCAAATACTTTTTCAGTTTCATTTGAAGCTACTCCTGGACCTGTATTAGTAATTGTAATTATAACCTCATCCAAAACCTGCTTACCTTCAAGAGTGATTTTGCCACCTACAATGTTATACTTAATAGCATTATCAAATATATTTGAGAAAGCTCTGTTCAGCTTGTCAGCGTCTCCACTGACAATAAGTTTATCAGGAAATTGGATATCCATTTTGATGTTTTGTTCGTCTGTCAAAAATCGATAATCGGATGCAAGGGATAATATTAAATCTTTCAAGTTCACTTCTTCCGGTTTGATGCGGTCCAACATTTCCAGAGATGAGAGGCTTAATAGGTTTTTAACCAGCTGTTCCATCCTTAGAACCTGATTGTTTAATTGCAAGAGATTTTCCTGCAATATAGGGGGGAGGTTTTCCCTGTTTGCGGTACAAATTTCATCTATTGCCAGCCTCATCGTAGACAGCGGCGTTTTCATTTCATGAGACGTATCAAACAATAAATTTCTTTGTCTTGCAAATGAATATTGCAGCCTGTCAAGCATCAGGTTAATAGTGTTTGCAAGTTCATTGAATTCGTCATTTTCGGGACCTACAGGAATTCTTTGATCAAGATTCTTTTCACTTATATTCCGTGTTAAGTCTCTCATGGCTCCAATCGGTTTTAATATCTTTCCCGCAACAAAATAGCTGATTACAATTAAAGCAATGCTGGAAAAAACAAGTCCTGCAACAAGACCTAAAACCAATTCCCTGATTTCATCTTTAAGTTTTGACATAGAGCGGGCGATTTGTACTTTATACTCTATTCCAGAATAGTTAAATATGAAAGATCTTACACGGAAGGTTGTTTGCTTTCTTTTATGTTGTTCCAAAGAAATGTTTTCGGGCTGGTTTAAGGCGTTTAAAATAGCTTTGGAGCCTGGTTTAACCGAAGGAAGTTTTATAAGTTTTGCAAGCTTTGACTCATAAATTAATATTCCGGAATCTTGCTTATAAATATTTAACCAATAGGGATAACTTTCATAGCTTGGCGAACCCACAGACGGCAATGCCGATTCTGATTGTCCCATAGAGATCATCAAGCTTGCCCTGTCTGCTTCTTCTCTCAGTTCTTTATCCAAAAGGGAAAAAGGCTGTTCTAAAAGCTCACAAAACACTACAATGGAAAACAACAGGCTTGTGATAAAACCGGTGCCCGCAACAAACAGTATTATCCTTTTTTTAACCGTCATTCTTGTTGATCCTTAATAATATAGCCAACGCCACGAATGGTTTGTATTATTGAGTCACCGATTTTATGCCGAAGATTTTTGATATGAACATCCATAAAATTTGACATGCTGAAAGGATCAAAATCATCTCCCCAAACATGTTCGGCCAGGCTGAATCTGGATACTACTCTGTTTTTATTATAAAGAAGAAATTCTAAAATAGAAAATTCTCTGGGAGTCAGTTCAAGCAACTTTTTGTCTTTTGTTACATCCCGGCTAACGGTATCAAGCTTAAGATCATAAACCTGTAATACCGACTCAATCTGACCGCCTGATCGCCTGAAAAGGGCGCGGACACGCGCCATCAGTTCATCCGAAGAAAATGGTTTTGGCAGATAGTCATCTGCTCCAAGATCAAGCCCCTTGATCTTATCATCCACATCTCCTTTAGCCGTGAGCATCAGAACCGGAGTTTTGATTCCGGCTTTTCGAATCTCTTTCAAAACAGTCAGGCCATCGACCTTAGGCATCATGATATCCAAAATAATCAAATCGAAAGAGGTAGCGAACAACTTATCAAACGCATCCTCGCCATCTGTTGCCGTTTCAACTGTGTAACGCTGACTTTCAAAAAGTTGCTGTAATTGTTTAAGCAGCGAATATTCGTCATCGACAATTAAAATTCTCATAATGATGCCTTAAAGATATTAGTTTCACATTAAAAAATAATCTTACATTCATACTTTCATTGCAAAAAGAAATTCATAAAAAAGTGGTGGCTTCTCATTCTTGTAATTTCCTGATTAATACCAAACAATCTTCTTTGTAGAATTTGCCTTTGTATGCTGTTGTTACAAGAGTTTTTACTTTCTCAGGCAGTTGTTTAAAAGCCTCCTCAGTGGCAATAATATATGATCCGCCCGGACATGAGGTTATTTCTCCTGCTTTATAGATGAATAGCGGCTCAACAGGCTCTTCATATATCGCGAGTAATGATAGTGCCTCCTTGTCTCGCCTAAGTTGATAAAATACTATATTAGCCGGGCTCTTTTTTTGCATTGATGAGATTTTTTCCACAAATGGACGGTTTCCTCTGGTGTTAACGGCATAAGGTTCTGAGATGTTGGTTATCAAAATTAATAACGTCAGCGCACCGGCTCCAATTTTTAAAAGCTCATTTAGTGAACCTTTCAGGCGTCTATCTGCCGCCCACACCCCTATAGCTAAAATGCCGGTTAATATTGAAGCCGTATGCCAATCAACGTCCGATTTTAATAAATTAAAATATCCGATAGCTACCACACATAAACACGCTAAAGCAGGAAAATATTTACATAACTTAAGAAAACCCCGTTTTAGCTTAAGCGCTCTGATTTCATCCTTTGCCCCGTATATCAACCATCCTGAAATAAGCGCCAATGCAGGCATAGCAGGCAAAATATATCTTTCTTTTTTGGTTGAGGCAAAGGACAAACCGATTATCACAATAAATGCCCATATCGCAAGCTTTGCCAAAAGTCTGTATTCATCCCTCTCATATTCCCATATCTTCTTCCAAAATATAATTAAGACGATAAGAGCAACAGGATAACATAATGCATATTGATTAAGACCTTCAGTAAAATAATACAGGAATCCGTGGCTTTTTTCATATAACCGGCCTATCGCCTGCATCCTTATAACATCATGCATAAATATATCACCACCCTGATATCTTGCTGCTGCCAGAAGTCCGGCACAGCATAAAATCATCACCAACAACGCAACAAAAGACATCAGAGAAAAGAATTTTATCTTTTTATCAACCAGATAGTATGTGCAGACCACTGCTGCCGGGATTATTAATCCTAAGGGCCCACGAAACAAAAAACCACCGACAAATATCAGCGGTATCCAAAACAGGCGCCTTTTTTTGTCGAACACATCAGCCGTATAGATTATATAAAACCCTAATGCTGCAGCCAAGCTTACAAATTGATCCGGCGAAACACAACGAGACAAACTTACAAAAGTCTTGGTAAGAAGAATAAAGCCAACTCCAATAAGTCCCCATTCCAGTGAATGGATGGCCCCGATACGAAATATGAGCACCAGAATTAATGCCGATACTATGGCTGTTGGAATAGCCGCAGTAAAAGGTGTAACATGACCTCCTGGCAGTGAGGCAAGGTATATCATTAATGTCCCAGTAGCAGGGTAATCAGGATAAGGCTTTCCATAAGTAGTTGGAAAAAATGTCGGTCCGTTACGAAGCATTTCCTGTGCAAAAACTGCATATCTGTCATCAAGCCCAAGAAAGTCATCGGAAAGAAATGAACTGAAACAAATAATTCCAGCTATTAAAATAAAAAAGCTGTATTTGGTATGTACAGAGATTATTTACTCCTGATTCAGGCTGTCTGTGAAACTCTTGAAATACTCTTCTTCGTTAATTACGCCAAACTTTAAGCAACATCTTTTATGAAGCAACCTTATTTTTTGGGATATTTATTTATATTTAATAACGCCGGAACACAAATCCGTTAAAGCCGTTATCATCTTGATAAACAGGTTCGGGAAGCCGATCTTTCCATTTGCGGATATTATTAATTTTGGATACCAGCACTGTTTTGCCACGATTTTCATTGATCAAACTTACAGCCGATTTAATATCTATCAATCTAAACGCAGAATCTGCACAACTTATTCCATAATCAAGTTCGCCGGCACCTTCAAGTAAGTATACATCACTTCGCTTCATATACCAGCAGACTGCCCCAACAGTACTTGAATCGGATAAGATTATAGATTCCTGTCCGAGAGCCTGTTTATTTCTTTCAAGAAGAGTGCCGGGTGCCTTCTTTTCTAAGGTCAAATCAGGCACAATGAAATGAGCTGAAAAAAACAGCAGAAGCGGAGCTATCCCGAAAAGCAAAACGCTGGATCTGCTATTTTGGCTTTTTAAAGAAAGGCCGCAAAATAAAATAAAAAAAACAAGACTGTTAACAGCCATTAGCATTTTCCATGGCTGGGTATAAGGATAGAAATCATGATAGCCGAAAAGTTGAATATAGATAAAAGCCAGAAGTATCAGCGAAAATATCATACCGGCAAAAACTACTCCGAACTTAAAAGATCTGTTTTTAACCTTTTCAGTCATATTCGAAAGGCCGAGCGCCATAAGAACGGAAAAAGGTGCAAAGCAGGGAAGAATATAAGTTATAAGCTTGCCTTTTGAAAGTGAAAAAAACAAAAAAGGCAGTACAAGCCAACAAATAGAAAACCTTACCAGCCGGCTGCTTGCGTCAAGAAATTTTATTTGCATTCTAATTCCGGCAATGGTTGCCGGAATTAAGAATGTCCATGGCAATAAAGCTGCCGGTGAAATAAGGCAGAAGAACCAGAATGATTTACTATGCTGGGCGTTATTGGCCATAAAACGCTGGATGTGTTCAGTCCAGACAAAATAGTGCCAGAAATCCGGTTCTCTTAAGTAGATAGCAATGCTCCATGGCAAAGATACAAGCACTGCGAAAAGAAGAGGAAGCCAGCTCATGCGTAATATATCTTTATAACGTTTTTGCCAGACAAGATAAGGTGCTATTACCATTATGGGAAGGGCAAAGGCAAGAAATCCCTTGGTAAGAAATGCAAGTCCGCAAAATATTCCGGATAACAATAAAAATAGTTTTTCTCTTCCTGATTTAAGGTTTTCTTCAGAAGCAATAAAAAAAAAGGCTATGGAAGCTGTTAAAAAGAGAGCAAATATACTATCGAGGACAGCTGTATTACCCAGACCCAACACTTCAAAAGAAGTCAGAAAGACAAGTACTGCAAGAACAGTCGGTAAATAATTATTTTTATCTTCCTTACGATAAACTTTAAATACAAGCAAATATATCAACAATGCTGAAAGTCCGACTGCAAGCGCTGAAGGGAAACGAACAGCAAAATTGTTTTCTCCGAAAAGCATGATAGAGAATGCATGTGCCCAGTATCCTAAAACAGGTTTTTCAAAGTATCGTAATCCGTTTAAATGCGGAACAACCCAGTCGCCTCCTGAAATCATCTCCCTGGCGATTTCGGCGTAGCGTGTTTCATCAGGAATTACCAAATCTCTGTATCCAAGCGGCAGTATATAGCATAAAACATATAAGGCTATAAGCGCTATCGTATATTTTTTTATTTCTTTATTCATAAATTGGCTATTCTCCTGAACCGAGCAAGCAGGCGACAAATTGTTTCGAGTAGATTTTCCCTTCTGCTATCTTATTGCATTTTTCCCCGTATAAAAGACTTTTAAGCTCTGTATTATCATTAAGACGAGAAACTAAAAGGCAAGGTTTTGTAATCATATTTAACTCTTCGGCAGTGTTTACAAAACGAATTGCAGATGGTTTACGGTTGCTGTACAGAGCAAATTTTACGCCATCGCCATCATTATTTATACCATAAAGTACAAGCGGAAGTTTTGGGTCAACCTTCGATTCTGCTGCTTCTATAAAAGCCCGGCCGGATGCCATATGGGAAAATGCCGGGATTACCATAAGATTTGATCCGGAAAGTCCCACGATGAGAAGAAGCAGTATTGAGGCAATCAAACTATATTTCTCTATTATTCGTCTTCTTATGAAAAACCACAAAAATATCCCTGCTGCCAACCAGATAAAAACGAATGCAAAAGGGACAAACACCAATTGTCTGTATAAACAGGAAAAAACCAAACCAGCCAGCAATACTGCCAAAATTAGAGCGTTTATAATATTTTGAAATATATTTTTATAGAGTATGGAGCCTTTGATAATAATATCCTCTATTAAAGAAGCAAGAATAATAGCAGCCGCAGGATAGAGCGGTAAAAGGTATCGGGAATGTTTTGTGCTGGCAAGTGAGAAAACAGCAACTGTTCCTGCAAACCATGTAATTGCCAAGCGGTTTGCCGAATGAGATGTTACCGTTTGACGAAACCGGTATAAGATGCTTTTTTCTGATTTTTTATCATCATAACGAAATAATCCCGGAATAATAAAAAGCCACCAGACACTTACGATTTCAAGCAGCTGTAAAGGGTAATAAAAAACTGATTTATTGGCTTTACTTGTTATTCTGCCCGTGATCTGCATCCTTATAACATCATCAACCAGTTGTCTGCCTCCAGCATGGGAAACGATAAACAATTCAATTGCCATACAAAGCAGTCCAATAGAAGCCATAAACAAAACAAAGGAAAATAAATGTTTCCAGCGTCTCTCCCAGAGAAGATATCCACCCCATGATATCCCCGGCAGAACTATTCCTATGAGACCTTTGGTGAGAAAAGCAAATATCAGGAAAATAACTGCACTTATAGCATAAGTAATTTTTCCCCTAAAATGTTGGCTATTATCTCTGAAGTAAAGACAGAAAATGGCAGCAGTGATATTAAAAGCAAGCAGCATATCAATTGTAACACTGCTTGCTTCAAGCCAGAATTTAGGGATAGTGGCAAGTACTAATAGTGAAAGCCAGCCTGTACGTATATTGATACTACGCCCAAAGAAAAATGTAAGTGCCAAAATACCTATAGCCGAAAGGGCGCTTGGAAGTACTGCGCTTAAGGTGGTAATATGACCCGAAGGATTCGAAAAAAGGGTTTCAAGCCAGAAGTAAAGAGGTGGATAATCGGGATAAGGTTGCCCCAGTGCTTTTGGAATAAGACTAATCCCGTCTTCAAGCATTTCACGGGCCATAAGTGCATTACGGGTTTCAAGGCCGTATATGTCCCGGAACGGCTGTGCCCAGGTATAGGCAATAAGAAAAATAAATAAAATGCCTGCCAGCCTTAACCATGAATAATCTTTTCCCGGATTGTCGGAAATATTAACCATATTGTAATGCTTCGCATCAACTATAGATGACAAGATATAAGATCATTCTGATATTCCCATTTCTTCAACCAGATCTCTTAAAAAGAAATCCAGAGTTTCTTCAACAGACTGAGAAAAAGGTACGACAGGCTCCCATCCGAGCAGAGTTTTTGCCTGACGTATGGAAGGACGCCTGTGTTCAACATCCTGGTAACCGGTACCATAAAAAGTTTGAGCTTCGATTCTGCGGATACCTGCTAAAGGCGGAAAATGTTTTCTGAGTGGGTGAGAAGAAAATTTGTCTACAAGAATTTCTGCGAGCTCTGCCATGCTCTTTTCATTATCAGGGTTTCCGATATTAAAAATTTTACCGTTGCTGTTATTATTTTTATCCTCGATAATTTTAAACAAACAATCGATACCATCTTTGACATCTGTAAAACACCGCTTCTGGCTGCCGCCGTCCACCAGGCGAATCGGTCTTCCTTCCACCAGGTTTAGAATAAACTGGGTTATTACACGGGAACTGCCGATTCTGGCTGAGGCGAGAGAATCAAGCCTGGGGCCTAACCAGTTAAAGGGGCGAATCAGAGTGAACTTCAAACCATTGGTTGCGCCATAGGCCCATATTACCCGATCAAGCATTTGTTTGCTGCATGAATATATCCACCTTTGTTTATGGATGGGACCAAGAACAAAATTTGAACTCTGCTCGTCAAATTCAGAATCCGTGCACATGCCATAAACTTCGGAAGTAGAAGGAAATATCAGCCTTTTTTTGTACTTGACACAGTATCTAACAATTCGTAGGTTTTCTTCAAAGTCGAGTTCAAATACACGCAGAGGATTTCTCACATATTCTATAGGTGTCGCAATAGCAACAAGAGGTAGTATGATATCACATTTGCGGACATGATATTCTATCCACTCTCTCATGATTCCTATGTCGCCTTCCTTAAAATAAAAGCCAGGCCTATCAAGCAGACGGTTTATAGCATTAGTTGAAAGATCCATACCATATACATCGTAGCGGCCGCTATCAAGCAGCCGTTCACTCAGATGATTGCCTATAAAACCGTTTACTCCTAAAATAAGAACATTTTTTTTGCGTTGCTGCTCTACAATTATTTCCACTTGGCCGTTAAACTTCATACCTTTTGCCAGATTGAGTTCTTCGGCTAGCTGCCGACCGCTCATATAGACTCCGTCTTCAGGTTGCCCAAAAATCACTTCCACAGCATCATTACCGCAGGCAATTTTAAAAGGATTTGTGGAAAGCACTGTGCCTGGTGAAGCTTCTTCTGATATCTGAGCTATACTAACCTGCCAAAAAAAACATTTACGATTGCCTATATAGGAAAAGGCGCCCGGATATGGTCGGGTTACTGCACGAACAAGGTTACGGACATCGGAAGCTTTTTGCTCCCAGTTGATTTCACCATCTTCCGGTTTACGCCCGCCGAAATAGCTTGCCAGTAAATGATCCTGAGGGATATGATCAGCGCGATTTTCCCGGATATTCGGCAACTGTTCATCCAGCAGGACGGCCGATGCTATTTCAATTTTGTTGTACAAACTTGAAGCTGTATCATCATAATCTATGTTTACACTTTTTTGGCAAACGATATCACCAACATCCGGTTGAGGTGTCATATAATGAAGTGTTACGCCGGTTTCTTTTTCGCCGTTTATAAGTACCCAGTTTACGGGGCAACGGCCACGATAACGGGGGAGAAGCGATCCGTGCAGATTAAGAGCACCTAAAGGGATAAGATCCAGAATCTTTTTGCTCACAAGGTTTCTGTAATAAAATGAGAAAAGTATATCCGGCTTCATTTCCTTTATTCTTTCCACCCATAATGGATGATTGATATTATCCGGCGCATATACCGGGATATCATTGGCTGCGGCAAGCTCCGCAACTGATTTGAACCATAGATTTTCGCCGGGATCATCTTCATGGGTAAAAACCGCGGTGATTTCGAAGCCGTTTCTTAAAAGTGCTTCTATTCCTGCGCAACCGATATTGTGGTAAGCCAAAACAACTGCCTTCATTCCGGAGTCCTTTCTCTAAATATTTTTTATAATAAATAAAAAAATGTTGTTATAACAAAGTTAAATTTTAATTAATTTTATACCAAGTTAAATATGAAGAAATGATGAAGCGAGAGTGCAGGAACAAATTATTTTTAAAATAGTTGGACTTTTTATGAATCTATCCATTATTATATCTTGTTAATAAAATAAAGCTCTGAATTTTTAAATTACAAGATGATGGATTAAAAGTCAATTATTGTTGTCTATTAGATAATATTTTAACATCATAAATATGGAAAAGAGCAATATATGAAAATAAGAGAAGATTTTTTACCCCTGTCAAAACCTTCCATAGGGGACAATGAGATTGAAAATGTTGTAAAATGTCTGAAATCAGGATGGATTACCACCGGACCCGCCAGCAAGGAATTTGAAGATAATTTTTGTAAATTGACCGGTGCTAACCAGGCAATTACTGTAAGTTCAGCAACAGCCGGAATGCACATAGTACTTCTCGCACTTAATATCGGAGAAGGAGATGAAGTAATCACGCCGCCTATGACCTTTGCGTCAACCATCAATATGATTGCGATGCAAAAAGCAAAACCCGTTTTTGTTGATATTGATTATGATACCTTAAATATCAATGCCGATCTTATAGAAGAAAAAATTACTTCTAAAACCAAAGCAATTATTCCTGTTCACTTTGCAGGTGTACCTGCCGATATGGATAAAATTATAAAAATTGCAAAACACCACAATCTTATAGTTATCGAAGATGCGGCACATGCTGTTGGCACTTATTATAATGGTATTCATGCCGGTGGCTTTGGACATATCGCGATTTTTTCTTTTCATCCCTTAAAAAATATCACAAGTGGTGAAGGAGGTATGATTACACTAAGTGATGAAAAACTGGAAAAAAATTTAAGGTTATTAAGATTTCACGGGATAGAAAGGGATGCATGGAAGCGTTATGGCAAGGGAGGAAACCCGGAATATGATATCTATCAACCTGGGTTCAAATATAATTTGCCGGATATGCTGGCAGCTTTAGGGCTTGCCCAGTTAGAAAGGTTAGATGACATTAACAGCAAAAGAACCCGGATAGCAGCAACTTATATAAACGGGCTTAAAGATATCAAAGGGATAGAATTGCCTGGCATTCCCAACTATTCGCACATCAATTCAAATCATCTTTTTGTGATAAAAGTACAATCCATGAAAAGAGCGATGTTTATGGAAAAATTATCTGAATATAATATAGGGTATGGCTTTCATTTTCCGGCTTGCCATCATTTGAATTATATAAAGGAAAAGTATGGAACTGACAATTGGATGCTTCCCGAAACTGAAAGGGCTGCGGAACAAATTATTTCACTTCCACTTTTTCCCGATATGAAAGAAGATGATGCTTCTTATGTTTGTGAGGCTATAAGAGAAATATTAAAAAGGGATTAATAGATGAGCACACAGAATATGATTTCTCTGGTAATTCCCGTTTACAATGAAGAAGAAAATCTGCGTTTACTGATTGAACGAATACATCCTGTTATGCAGCAAATGAACAGGCTGTATGAGATAATTCTTATCGATGACGGAAGTAAAGATAATTCTCTTTCTATATTAAAAAACCTTGCAGTATGGCCTGAGATAAAGGTTGTTGCGCTTGTAAGAAATTATGGCCAGCATGCAGCAATATTTGCCGGCTTTTCAATTGTTAAAGGTGACATCATAATTACACTGGATGCTGATTTGCAGAATCCACCCGAAGAAATTCCCAGGCTTGTAGCAGAAATGGAAGAAGGTGGGTATGATGTAGTAGGCACAATCAGAAAAAAGCGCCAGGATTCGATTTTCAGACTTACAGCATCAAAGCTAATAAACATGGTGGCAAGAAAAATTACCAAAGTAAGTATGACTGACTGGGGATGCATGCTGCGTGCATATAAACGTCCGGTGGTAGAGCGTATGATCGCCTGTCATGAGCATTCAACATTTATACCGGCGCTTGCCGTATATTTTGGAAAGCATGTTACCGAAATTGAGGTTGCTCATGAAGAAAGAGCCGGCGGAATATCTAACTACCCTTTAAGAAAACTTATAAATCTTCAGTTCGATCTTGTATCATCGTTTTCTGATTTGCCCATGAAATTCCTTTTGTATGGAGGGATAGTAATGTCTTCGGCCGGAATTTTGTTTGGTGTATTTTTAATCATTGCAAGGCTGGTATATGGTGCTCACTGGGCTGCCCAGGGTATTTTTACACTTTTTGCAATCCTTTTTGTTTTTATAGGGTTGCAGTTTTTTGCCTTCGGAATATTAGGAGAATATATCGGCAGGATTTACAGAGAAGTTAGAAAAAGACCCGAGTACGTAATTGACAAGGTCTATTCATCGGATAAAGCAGATATTGCTCTGGAAGACAAATCTTAATAGCTGTCAGATATTTTTCCCATGATAACAATAAGGCGTGTGTATGAATGAAAATGTTTTAGGCATCAAAATAGATGTGGACACCTACCAGGGTATGAAAAAAGGTGTGCCCCGCATTCTTGATATTCTTAACCGGTTTAATATAAGAGCAACTTTTTATTTAAGTATGGGGCCCGATGCTTCGGGTAGAGCTGCTCTTCAACTTATCAAAAACCCGCTCTTTTTTAAAAAGATGATAAAAAGCAATGCTGCCGGGCTCTATGGTTTCAAGACGGCTTTGTACGGGACATTGCTTCCATCACCCATGATAGCGCTTTCTTTTCCGGAAATTGTAAAACAAATAATATCAAATGGGCATGAAGTCCAGTTCCATGCATGGGATCATAGGCGCTGGCAGGATGAGCTATACTTAAAATCAATTGAATGGATAACAGAATGGTTCGAAAAAGGTATCAATTCATTTAAAAAGCTCACAGGATATATGCCAACATCATTTGGAGCACCGGCATGGCTTATTGATGACAGGGTCATGGAAATTATCGGTAAATACAAATTTGATTACTTAAGCTGCACAAGAGCCAAAGAACCTTTTGTGCATGAGAAAATCAGTGTTGTGGAAATTCCTTCCGATCTACCTTGTATTGAAGAAATAGGTATTGATAACGCTATTTCTCAAATAACTTCATTATTAAAAAACGGCGGCATTCATGTGCTGCCGGTTCACGCTGAAGTTGAAGGCGGCATAAGAAGCAATTACTTTATTCAATTGCTTGAGCAAATTGAAATGATGAATTACTCTGTAAAAACTCTTGGTGAGATAAAAGACTATCTTTTTGAAGACATTGCTGTTCGCAAATATAAAATAGAGCTGCTTTCCGGGCGCTCTGCTCCTTGCGCTGTTTAAATTACTATGATTAATTGTTATAGAGCGTGGCAATTACAATGAACTTGGAATGCTCATGATCACCGTGGCTGTCAGCAAGTCTTGTGGTACCGGTACTAACCGTTATAATTTTTAGACCATGGTGCGGCAAAACGTAAAAGAGAAATGCCTGGTTTGAATCATTATAACGGTTCGGGCGGGAAAAGGTATTCGATTTTAAGATGCCCCATGTTTATTGTCTAGTACTTCACGCAGCTTTTGCCTGATCATGGTAATTCTTAATGGCTTTTGAAGATGGAAACCATATCCTTTACTTAAATTTTGATCTGCAACAGCCTCTGATGGATAACCCGACATAAAAACCACTTCTATGCCTGGACGAACAGATGCTATCATGTTGGCAAGATCTTTACCGTTTATTTCCGGCATAATAATATCGGTCAGCAACAGATCAATAGTGCCATCATAAGTTTCATTAATTCTTAAAGCTTCTTTTGCAGTAGAGGCCACAAGAAGCTGATAACCTAAGGGGTTTAAAGCATTTTCTATAATTGAAAGCAATATCGGTTCATCATCTACAATAAGGATTGTTTCTTTCCCCCCTTTTATCGGGGTAGTATCAATTTCAGAATCTTTTTTAATCTCTTTATGATTTGAAACAGGTAAATATAAATTAAATGCTGATCCTTGATTTGGTTTGCTTGTTACATCAATATATCCGTTATGCTGTTTAATAATGCCATAAACTGTGGCAAGGCCCAGCCCTGTTCCTTTTCCAATCTCTTTTGTGGTATAAAAAGGTTCAAATATATTTTCAAGAACTTCATTGCTCATACCGCATCCAGTATCACTTATTGTAAGCTTTACATATTTTCCCGGTTTCACCTCTTCAAGATTTATTATATTAATATCACTCATTACTACTTCATCTGTTTCTATAGTTAAAATACCTCCATTTGGCATAGCATCTCTTGAGTTTACAGAAAGGTTTAACAAAATCTGTTCCATCTGGCTCTGGTCGCACAAAGCTTTACTGGTTGTTTCGGAGAATTTCAGATTTAATGTTATGTCTTCACCTATGATCCGCTCCAACATTTTGATCATATCGGTTACAACAGTGTTAAGATCGGTATCACTAATTTCCAGCATTTGCTTTCGGCTGAAAGCAAGAAGCTGTTTTGTAAGAGATCCGGCCTTTTCTCCCAGGCCCATGATTAATTCAATACGTTCTTTTAAAGGGTCATTTTCTGCAATATCAAGCAGTGCAAGTTCGCTGAAACCTAATATGCCGCTTAATATATTATTAAAATCATGAGCCACACCCCCGGCAAGCCGCCCTATAGATTCCATCTTTTGCATGTGTAGAAACTGTGATTGTAATAATTGTTGCTTTTTTTCGGCTGTCACCTGATCGCTTATATCCCGTACAACATGTACTATACCTGTAGTCTGGTTATTCTTGTCAAAGCGGGGAATCGCCTTTACTTCAAGATGTTTGCCAAGATGGGGTTCAAATATTTTCTTAACAGCGATTTTTTCTGTTTTTAGAACATTACAACATGGACAATCAGGTTGGAGATTAGCATAACCATGATATAACTGAAAACATTTATATTTACTAATATCATAAAAAGATATTCCAAGCAGGTTCAGCGCAGTTTTATTTGCCCGGATTATATTACAATTGTCGTCATGAATGGTTATAGCATCATTTATTGTATCAAAGGTTTCTTCCCACTCATTTTTTGCCTGAATGAGCATATCCTGCATCTTTATTCTTTCTGTTACATCTTCTCCTGAAGTTAATATTCCGGTTACTTTACCTGTTTCATCTTTTAGCAGAACATCGCTCCATTCGATAACTCTTTGTTCACCTTTTTTAGTAAGTATGACACCTTGTAAATTCTTTGCTTTTGATATGTCTATTTCACCGGCAAGCAATTGTTTGATGAAAATTTCAGTTTCGTATCGTTTATCTTCAGGAATAAAAGTATCAATAGCATTTTGGCCGATAAGCTCATTTTCTTCATATCCAAATATTTCGCAAGCTTTCTTATTAGCTAAAATCAATTCAATATCAAGGTTAACCGCTATGAGTATTACTCCTGCGATATCAAGGTATTTTTGAGCTGTTTCCTTTTCCTTTTGCAATGCAAGAGCATTTCGTTTGCGTTCACTTATATCGATACCGATACCGATAACACATGGCGTGGCTTTAAATTGAAACAGTTTGGCGGTAAGATAATGAGGAATTGTTTTCCCGCTTTTGGAAAGTAAATTTGCAACTATTTCTGCATGGCCATCTTTAAAAACCTTTGCAATTGTTTCAGACACCAAAGCCTTTTCTTGATCTATGCACAGATCAAGAGGATGCATCTTTTCAATTTCTTCAAAAGAATATCCTGCTACTGTTTCAGCATTTTTATTCCATCTTAAAAACCTTCCTGTATTATCATAAAGATAAAAAAGTCCGGGCAAGCTGTTTAAAGCCGCATCCGAAAAATCTCTTTCCGATTTCAGATTTTCTTCAGCTTGCTTTTGTTTAGTAATGTCTTTTATTATACCGACATTGTTAATTACCTTACCCGATGCATCCTTTACAGGAAATCCATGGGCCTCAACCCATCGGATAGATCCATCCGGATTGATTATGCGGAATGCAATATCTAAGGGCATACCTGTTTTGTATATATCAGCAGCAGAGACTATCCGCGCCATGTCTTCAGGATGAACGTTGTCAAAATATGATTGGGGATTTTCGACATAAACATCTAAAGATTTTCCTCTGATCCGTTTAAAGCCGGGACTTGCATAGATTATATTTTCAACTTTGGCATCTAGCACCCAGAAACCTTCATTGATATTTTCAGCAATCATTTCAATGAGTTTATTGGTTTTAATCAGCTCATCATGTTTTTTGACAAGCTTACTATGAATACTATCTAACTGAGTTCCTATGGATTTTGTCAGTTTGGCTATTACTATGCTGACTATCGCAGCGGATGCTATTGCAATTATAGATCTTGCAAAAGCAGGATTTACTCTTACAAAAGATGCTAACAGTCTTATTAGTATGTCGTTTATAAAAACAGCCGCAATTATGAGAGGAAAGAATGTCATTAGTAAGCGGTTGCGAAGAGATATGCCTGTAAATAACCTTACAGGCAGGGTCTGGGGACCTGCTGCTGTAAAAAGTCCCATGCCGAGAAAAACTAAGGATATTGCTCCTATGATAGGAATGGGGATGGGATCTTGCCTGTATAAAAAGGGTGTTTTATATAGATAAGCAAGGAGTAAAATTAATTCCGTTAAAATAGAAGATATTGCGCAAAAAGCCGCTAAATTATTATAAAGCTGCCTTTTTTGGGAAGGGAAAGCCAAAAATAAAATACCTGTGGAAACAATTATAAGATTTGCTGCTATAACAGGTGGCATATCACCCAATAAAAAATTCTGATAAATAAAAATCAAATATTTAGCATCAAGTCTTATGCCTGAGAAAAAACTAATAATTATAACAAGAAATGCACATGTTACAATAATAATTTGTTTCAAACGGTTTTCAGGATTTTTTAAATGAAATATATAAGAAATACTGAGTATGCAAAGACATAAGGTGGTGATAGGACAAGGTTTGTAATTTTGACTTATAATAGTGAGCCTTGCAGATTCCAAAATCCATCCGGCAAATGACAGAATACTGATTGATGCTGTTATAAACAGACACCATATCGAGAACTTTCTCAAAAAAGCTTCCGTATGCTTTTCGCTGGCCATAGCTCTCCTGTTTTCTTATTGCATTTATATATAAAAGCACACTAAAACAGAATACAAAAGGCAATACTTTAAATATCTATTGAAAACAACTAATTATGAATTATATATATAAATAAAGATTATATTAACTTGTAAATAGCAGGATGAATATACTATATAATATGAAATAAACTGTTAATCTAATATCGGTAGTTTAAGCTTGCTACAATATTATTTCAATATATGATTTTATTCAAGGTTATTCTTGTTTTACTATATATTTTATGGTTAATCCCTGGACAATGATAGAAAACACAACAACGATATAAGTCATTGTAATAATAGCATCTCTTGCGTATCCCAACGGCAATGACAGTGCAAGCGCAACGGATATTCCGCCGCGCAAACCTCCCCAAGTCATTATTTGCATTGATCTTAGGTTGATTCTCTTTCTGGCAGGCATAAAAAACTGGGGTATTCCTATGGATAGAAAACGTGCACAAAGTACTACTGGTATGGCTATGAACCCGGCAATAAAGTATCTGCCTGTAAGCGCTATTACAAGAAGTTCTATTCCGATCAAAACAAAAAGCACAGCGTTGAGTATTTCATCTATAAGCTCCCAGAATGTATCGAGGTTCCCACGGGTTTTTTCAGACATCGCTAGTTGTCTGCCATGATTGCCTATCAAAAGACCGGCAATAACTATAGCTATAGGACCTGAGAAATGAATGGCAGTTGCCAGTGCATAGCAACCCATCACCAGAGCAAGGGTAATAAGAATTTCTGTCTGATAATTGTCTATAGTTTTTAAAAAATAGTATGCTATCAAACCTGTTATAACTCCTAAGCCAACACCCCCTAATGTTTCTTTGCAAAAGAAAAGTAGTATTTGTGAAGGTGAAACATCCGCTTCGGTATCTATTAATTTCAACAGGGTAATAAATATTACAACCCCCACACCATCATTAAACAACGATTCACCGGTAATTTTTATTTCCAGGTTTTTTGCAACTCCTGCCTTTTTAAGTATTCCCAGCACTGCAATAGGATCAGTAGGAGAAATAAGGGCACCAAAAAGCAGGCAGTATATTAGATTGAGATTAATTCCCAGCCAGCCCAAGAACAGGAAAGCAGAATAACCGACCATTAAAGTTGAAAGCATAACCCCGATAGTTGAAAATACAAGTATTTGCCATTTTTGCTTTAGAAGCTCATTCAGATCAACATGGAGAGCGCCGGCAAAAAGAAGAAAGCTTAGCATGCCCACCATTAGTGATTTATTGAAATCAACTTTGCGTATAATATCAAGCCATATCATTTCAAGGCCATGTCCTGTCTGCCCGAGATGTCCCAGTATTACCATGCAAAGAGACATAATTATGGATATGAACATCAAGCCTATAGTTGTTGGGAGCTTGATATATCGGTAATTAATATAAGCAAACAAGGCTGCAAGTGTAACAAGCACGGCAATTATATTGAACAAACCCATTTATTCCACCTTAGTTTTGAGAAAAAATATAGCAGTAGTAATAAGCAAAACGAAATCACTTGACCTGTATAGCATATATATCCCCAAGTTTGCTTTTTAGCAAATAAATCTTATAGATGTATTGCCGTTTTTGAAACATCGAAATATTATAGGTCAAAATACAATATGCAAAATATGAATAATATTTTCTGGTTAAGATTGCTTTAGGGTGGTATTGTAAAGCTGTTTTCTTTTGTAATGGGAATAATTCATACAGGGATACAGAGTGAAAACTTGGAATAATTTTTGTTTTGGGTTATATAATATATCAACTTCATGTCATTTAACTAAAAATAATATTAATCAAAAAGGGAATTGGGTCATGAAACAACCTGAACCTGTTAAAAGCTTTACTGATATTGAAATGCAATTCCGTTTATTACTCGAAACCTCTTTTGACGGTGTCATTATAGTACTGCCTGACGGCTTAATAGCTGTTGCAAATCCCATTGCTTGTGACATGTTTGGATATGCTGAAAAAAATTTATGCCACATAGCTAGTAATAAATTGTTCGATCCTGATGATCCAAGAGTACCAATATTACTGGCAGAACAAACTCGAACCGGAAAAGCCAGGGGCGAATTGTTTCTACATAAAGAAGATGGTAGTAAATTTCCAGCAGAATTATCAGCTATGGAATGTTATAATAGCCCTGCTGATAAGTTAACGGTTTTGACTATACGAGACCTTACCGAATACAAGCGTATTGAAGAAGTATTAAAAAACGCTAACCAGAAGATTTCTACCGTTTTGGCCAGTATCACCGATATTTATTTTACCTGGGATAAGAAAGGCCGTTTTACCGACCTTAATCAGCAAGCGGAAATAGTTATGGGAAAGACAAGGGAAGAAGTTATCGGTAAAACATTGGCTGAGCTATTCCTTAAAACTAAGAAAGAATATATGCAGAATTACTGGACTGCCATGGCAAGTAATATCCCTATGTTCTTTGATGCTCTTTTCCTTTTCGGCAGATGGTTTGAGGCTCATGCTTATCCTTCGGAAGAAGGGCTATCAGTTTATTTTAAAGACATCAGTAAACGTAAACGGGCAGAAAGAAAATTAACATTAAAAACCGAAAGCCTCGAAGAAGTTAATGCGGCTTTGAAGGTTTTATTGCGGCAACTTGAAGAAAGCAAAGGAGATATTGAAGGAAAGATTCTATCAAATGTCAGAGAACTTGTTTTGCCTAACGTTGATAACTTAAAGAATACTAACCTGTCTTCCCGTCAACTCTCTGTTTTAAACATCATTGAATCAAATCTTAATAATATTATTTCGTCATTCTTACCTTTGTTGAAACTTAAGCACCATAATCTTACTCCCAGAGAAATCGAAATAGCTACCCTCGTAAAAGAAGGAAGATCAATTAAAGATATTGCTGAATTGCTAAGTATCGGTATCAGTACCGTGCAATTTCACAGAAACAGCCTCAGGAAAAAATTCGGTTTGAAAGACAGAGATGCAAACCTTCGATCCTACCTGTTAAGCCTTCATTAACAATAGTATTAGCCTATAGTTTTACTGTTATTATATTGGAGTTGTATTTAATAATAATCCTGTTAATATCTTCAACAGTTCTTGTTATCTTATGTAAATGCTCTGATTTTAAAGCAATTTTATGCTGGGATGATTTTAACTAAATCAAATAATTCAGTAATAACATCTCAGATGCTTAACGCTATTCTATGTATCTAAAATTTTAATCTTTACCATTAAAAGTACAATAAATACATGATCAACCATCAGTATATCTTAAAACAAGGAACACATTTGTCTATTCCTCGTTGATCATAAAACGGTCTTTTTTAAAAATACCTTAAAAAATTATTAAGCGTTAGCTTACCTATGTTCTCAGCAACTATAAATTAAAATCATGTTTACAGAAAAAGGAGTTTTCCGGCATTAAACAGCCCTTTTGTTGTTTGATGTCTTGCCTGACAGCGCCTGGTAAATGTTGTTGCCTCCAAAAGGGCTGTTTAATGCCGGAAATAAAAGATAATTATAACAACTACAAAGTCGGAGGGAGGAATGAAGAAAATGAAACACTTGAGAATTATAAAGTATTTTGGATTATCATTGTGCTCATTGTTTATTCTGTTTTTGTGTGGCGGTATTATTCAGGCAATGGATTTGCCAAAGGTAATTGATAAGACCAACTGTAGTCAATACAAAGATTTTTTCATTCCCGCTATGTACAGTGCGATTGAAAGAGGCGACTTTGTCATTACACCGGGTAAAATAAACTTTGACTATAAACTCCCTGACAGTTTTCTCGCAGCGAGCGCAAAGAATGCGGGAAAATTTGACATAAATCCTGAAGGCGATTTGATCGATAAACATACCGGAAAATACCCGGAAAATATATACGGTTATCCTTTTCCCAACATTGATTTCAAAGATCCCAAGGCGGGAAGCAAGATTATATTGAACTTTGATTATCAGATATATCGCTTAATGGGTATAAGGCTGCGTAGACCTCTAATATGGATAAATAAATCAGGAGAGGAACGTTATATAGAAGGTTTAGATCAACGACTTTATATGGTAGGCAGGCCGCCGGGTCAGGAAATAACCAAGAATCCTGAAAATGTTCAGATGTATGAATTTCAAAGAGTTTTGGAGCCGATGAGTGTAAAAGGAACCAATACATTGGCCTGCATTTATATAGACCCAAGGGAAGATAGCAATCATGCTTATATTCCTGCCATTCGCAGGATTCGGCAAACCGGCGGAACGATGAGGTCTGACCCCTATATGGGTTCTGATGCATGGCTGGATATGAATTACGGGTGGAGTGGCAAAGATCGTTCCATGAAATGGAAGTATATAGGAGAGAAGACAATACTTGTTCCTTTTACCAGCCCCAATATGATTCCTGTACAGGAATTGCCGGATGGAAGGGTTACTGTAAAATATCCTTACACAGGTAGGTGTTTCAAATTAAATTACGAAATTCCGGGATGGAAGGGTGCTGCTTGGGCACCTGCGCCTGGAGTTATAACCTATGTTCCCAGAAAGGTGTGGATTGTGGAACAGATGCCTAAAGATCCATATTATAATTGGGGGTTGCACGTAAATTATATTGACCAGGAGACTTATACTATCTGGTATAAGGAGGTATATACTAAATCCGGCGAATTCAGGACATGGGTACTTACTTTCTTGCATTATAGTGAGACTCCGACCGGTAAAAATAATACAGGGGATTGTGATGGTCAGCTCTATATAGATGAACTATCTCATCATGCTACTATGATAGCTAGCGCCCCTCATCCTGAAGCCTTTTTATATATGCCGGTTTCAAAACTGGACCCCAGCTATTTTACCGTGTCTAATTTCTTGTTGTTGTCTAAATAAAATACCTTTCTTACTATAGGTCGGGGCTTTATGGCCCCGGCCTGATTACAAGTCCATCATCTTTGATTTTAAAAAGATAATAACTGCCTCCCCCCTTGCTTGAAAGGAGTAATAAATATGGCAACAAAGAAAAATAAAGAGAAGGAGAATAAAAACGCATCCCGCAGAGAGTTTTTGAAAAATGCGGGGCTTTTTACCGGTGGCATAGCAGGCACTATGGGCATGGCCAATTTTGCCGGTGCTGCCACAGCCGGTAAAGATACGGCAAAAGAAGTCCCGATTCCGGGAAAGATTGTCTCGGTACCCGACCCGTTTTACGAAGTATATGATACTGATATACTTATCCTCGGGGGTGGTTTCGCTGCTGTATCCGCAGCCATGGAGGCATATGGTCAAGGTGCCAATTTACTCGTGGTAGACAAAGGGCCATTCGGTTTTAGCGGCGGGTTTGGCATGAATTGGGACAATTACGTTGCCAGTATAAAAGATGGTGATCTGGCATATAGGTTTAACTTCTGGTATTCAGAGGGTTTGGGCAATCAGAAAGCAATGAGTGCAGTCTATAATCATAAGCCAAATAACCAAATGCTGCTCGATATAGCCAACCGTGGGACAACGGCTTTTAGCAGAAGCAATGAAGGGAAATTAATCACGATACCCATGATGCCTGGTACGGACGTGGTAGAGCATGGATTCAGCAGACATGAATCTGATGAGCTTAAAAGGTATGCATTAAACGTGGTTGAGAGAACCATGATTACCGACCTGTTTATACAAGACGGGCGGTGCATTGGAGCCATGGGTATTTATTTACCTACAGGCACGTTTCGTGTTTTCAGGGCTAAAGCCACCATTGCCGCCGCAGGTCCATGTACATGGCACTACGGCTGGATTTCCATAAGCCCTGTCTCTATAGGCAGTCCTGATAATACCGGAGACTTGGATGCAATAGCCTTCAGGCATGGAACCGGATTGACAGACTGCGAATTCATGGCAAATGACTTGATAGGTATATACCCTGAAGGGCTTGCAGGAAGCTACAATGGAAGTATTGGAGCTGACGATCTTGACTGGGCGTACATATGCGACAAGAATGGCGACTTCTGGATGAAAAATATTTCCCGTGATGAAATGAATCGGGGATTGTTTGCGCGTGAGATTGCTAAAAAAATTTTTGAAGGCAAGGGCGGCCCCAATGGAGGTGTGTTTGTTGATTGTCGTTCCAAAGCTCACGTTGCCGGTTTAAGAGATACTTATCGGCGCAACGTAAAGCCTTACAAGGACTTGTTCGGAATTGACATTCGAAAGGAACTCTTTGAAGTAGCTCTTGAATGGTATGAATCCAACGCGCATCCAATCATTGACGAAAATTTGGCAACCGAAATCCCCGGTCTTTTCTGTCCCTTAGGTGGCGGCATAAGAGGTGTGAGGACCGGCGGCATTGATATGAATATGAGTGCCGGCTCACTTTCAGCGGTTAAGGCGGTTGAATATGCCAATAAGATGCAGATCAACGAGATAGACTGGAAGCCGGTGAATAATGAATTTACGCGAGTCCATGAAATCCTTAACAGAAAGGTGAATAAACCGATTCGTCCTCATGTTGTAAGGCGCGCCATTCAAAAGGCTTCTTATAAGGCTTTGGGGCCGATACGAAATGGGGCAAGCCTTGAATCATCAATAAAGGAGCTGGTCAGGATCAGGAAAGAAGACCTTCCAAGGATGATCATTTCCAACAAGACGAAAACCTTTAATATGGAATGGAAAGAAGCTATCGAAAACTATAACATGATTGATATGGTCGAAGCCATGTGCCGGGCGGCTTTGATGAGAACCGAGACAAGGGGGCAGCATTACAGATCGGATTTTGACAAAAGAGATAACGAAAACTGGCTTTGCAATATTACCGTTAAACTGGATAACGGAAACATGAAGCTTGAGAAGAAACCGATCGTATGTCTGGATTATACCCCTGAACAGGTAAAAAAAATCATAGATAACAAATTTGCCCTATAAAGGAGAAGAAGGATGGACGTAAAAATATTGAAATACGATCCGGCAATGGATGCAAAACCTTATTACAAAATCTATAATGTTCCATGGAAGAAAAACATAACGGTTCTTGAAATAATAGTATATGTTCATGAGAACCACGAAGCAATTGCCTTTGATTATTCC
>Ga0180007_10000443_pt1 | contig 70899 bp, 107 predicted proteins | sample MM_PC_MetaG_FD_121122 | JGI IMG/M metagenome (GOLD analysis project Ga0180007, IMG submission 121122) | Groundwater microbial communities from the Aspo Hard Rock Laboratory (HRL) deep subsurface site, Sweden - MM_PC_MetaG | ecosystem: Environmental > Aquatic > Deep subsurface > Groundwater... | reverse complement strand
TCCCCCAACATGGTGGTGAACTTCTGCTCCAGAATCTTCTTGTTCGCTTCTATCCATACCCCCAGTTGGCGAACGTATAGGACGGTGTCATCAATTATATCTTTCAGGGGTTCCTTGTAGCGATCGAACAGGGCGAGTCCAACTTCCTGCAGGGCAGATACAAGGGCTTTAAAGGACCCCCATAGGGTGGTTCTAATTGAGGTAGCAAGTCTATCAGTGGCACCAGTACTATCATTAATGGCATTCAAAAAATAAACGATCTCTTCCCTGGAAGCTGAAAACAGGGAAGCCAACTGTCCACCACGGGCGCCCAATAACTTTGCCGACTGTTCAGCATCGAGGTTGGCATCCACGAGGTCGAGTATGACATCTGTGAAGTTCCTCATACTGTGATCAGCATTGCGAATATTTATATCCAAGGCCTTCAGTATCTGGGCAGCCTCTGTGGATGGGTTCAACAGGTCTATGAAAGCCTGACGGAGGGTGGAACCAGCCATGCTGCCCTTGACACCCCGGTTGGCCAGGAGGCCAATGAAACCAGCCAATTCAGATACTGACATCCCTACCTGTTTGGCCATGGTACCAGCGTATATAAAACCTTCTGCTGCTTCCCTGACATTGGTATTGGACTTAGTAGACACTTTGACCAATACGTCATTGACCTTGGTCAGGTCTTCAACTGCGAGCCCCATCTGGGTCATAATGTTGGTAGAAATATCTGCTGCTTCAGCCAGGCTTATCATACCAGCGGTGGCTAAGTTCAAACTTTGGGGAATGGCCTTGATGACCTGATCCACACTCAAACCAGCCATAGCCAAGTACTGCATACCCTCTGCAGCTTGGGTGGCTGTGTACTCGGTGGTGGAACCCAACAGGCGAGCAGTCTCGCTCATTTCCTTGAGTTGCAGACTGGTGGCTTCTGCAATGCCTCCTACAAAGGTCATCTGCTTCTCAAAGTTGACTCCAAGCCAAATGCTGGGAATTGCTACCCCTGCTAGTCCTAACAGAGCTTTTTTCGCTCTCTTGGAGAAATCACCAACGGCCTTTTCAGCTTGGGTCATACTCTGATTCAAGCCCTTGATATCACAACCGAGTCTTACTATGAGGTCTTCTTTCATCCTTATCCCTTACCTGTCTAAGTTAGCCTTCGGAGCCTTCAGCTTCATCCTCTCCGCATGGATCTCCGATTCAAACTCTTCCTTCTCTTCCCGTCGACGGAGGCCCTTGACCTTGAGGTAGGTCTTGATCTTCTGCTTCTCCAGCTTGGGAAGCTTTAGAAATTCCTCATGGGTACAATGGAGCATTTCTAACGCCACGTACATTTCCACATACATTGGGGTAACAATATCCTTGTCCTTCTCAACTAACTCTACCCCCATCATCAGTCCAAAAAATCGTTGTCTTTTTCCTCCTGCCACTTTGTAAGGCTTTGGATGTCCCGCACCAGTTGGGTGAACTGCTCACCCGTTAGGCCCATCTTCCGAAGCAGGATGACCTTGCGGTCGGCATCCTCTATTAGGATGCCCTCCCTGTCTTTGAATGGCAGGTCGATTCCCTTGAGTACTATTTGTAGGCCCATGTCAGATTGCCACTTGGCCTGGGTCTCAAGGTACTCTGGGTCCGTGAGGTCAAAGGTTTTCACATGTTGCTTGCGACTTAGCCCCAATTCTCTGAACGCAGGATCATCTGGCCTCACCACCACATTTATTATGGGTGGCTTGGGGGCCTTCTTTCGCATTTCATCAATCAGTTCCGATACCCCACTGGACTTGATCTTGATGGGAACCCTCCTGGCCACACCATCAATGGTCACTTTCAAATAGGAAATTCCCGTGCTTTCAAATATGGGATTCCCCTCCACCAATTCACTGAGTTCTATGGTCTCTATATTATCCATGATAAAAAGCTCTCCCTTTTGCTTAGGTTCTCATTACATTGTTATACAGCACTACCAGAACTGAAGGCTGAAATCTGGTCAATACGCCCATAGAGAAGTCCATTGACACTGACCGAAACTTCCGTCTCCCCCTCTGTTATCCTTTGCTCCTCTGGAGGGAAGTACACATCCCTCAGACGATAGCCATAGTCTGTAGCCCCATCCCAAAGCATCTCCACGTTGTAGGTATACTTGCTTGTGTCAGCAAAGTTGGGTGGTGTCACCTTACTCTGCCCCACTCGAATCCAGTAATTGCCTTTGGTAGTCTTTAGGACTTTGCTGTTGACTATAGTCACTCCGCTGACCAGTTGTCTCACGTGCTGGGAAGTGGAGACATCTTGCATTCTCATGGAAAAGGATATTGGCAGTGGATCAGTGATTGGGGTATCCGGTCCCTCCCTATACTTGGCAAAGGTGTTCATATTGCCACGATCCATATCCAGGGTCTCCTCCACCTTCCCCCTATTCAATGGAAAGGTCAGGTTCGCGTCAGTGAACAATACCCGTATATAATATCCAGTGGTTGCCGACTGACGATCATAAATCCTCAATTCCCCGTCCTTATGTTTCAGTTGCATCTTCTAAATACCTCCTTAGATTAAAAATTATCGCTCAGTTACAACCTCTTTCACATCCTTGAAATCAGCCTTCTGAGCTTCTTTCTTTCTCACTTTATTGGTCACTTCAAGATCATACCCAATAAGGTGGTTCGTCAATTCCTCCACCCTATTTGTAGATAGACCAAAATCTTGTAAAGCATTTTTTATTTTCTGTCTATTTAAAGTCATTTTTCTTACCCCTTATAAATAATAGTTTATAATTTTTGCCCTGTTTTTCAAAATATACAAGGCCCCCTCATCACCACTTTTCAAGCCAATCTATCTCCACAGTAAGATTCCATTGGAGTAGATCATCATTGGGTACGGGACTGTCGGTTACCACATCTCGGACCTTAAGGATCTGTGTTGTAGTGCTGGTGGACCCAGAAGCAAAGGCATAGAACCCGATGGTGGTACCAGTCCTGAGTTTGTTGAAGAGCAGGTCCCTAATCTCGTAAGGCCTATTGGTTTTCGTAGTCTTGTTCGGATTGACAAACACATTGCAGCTTAGCAATACTGGGACTGTCTGCCCATCCAATCCACCTCCCACACCACGATGGTATGTTCCTGCTCCCATACCCATGACTCGCTCTTGAACCCACTCTGTAGCTCCAGAGGTCTCAAACCTGGCTCCCTCCCAGTCAAAAGTCAGGGTGGAACCCAGATGGTACTTGAGGTGCCGTTCTATTGAGTACTTCAGATTTTCTACACTTCCATCTTTGTTGAGTGCCACGATCTACCTCCATGATCCAGTCGGACCATAATAAAAACGGTTCCATCTGGCTTGTAATCTTTTACCTAAATCTTTGGGTAGGGTTCCCTTCCTCATTTCCGCCATACTTATTCTGACCATACCGTATGGGGCCTGACGGCTATATCCGTACTCCAAAAACAAGGCATAACCTACACCGTTGATGATTTCAATGTATTGGAGGGCATTCATCTTGCCAGTCTTGTCGATGATTTTGCCCTTGCTCTTGCCCTCAGATATAGCATCCACTGTCACCCTATTCTTCGCTCCTTTGCGGGACTTTGGAGAAGCCATACTGACACTGGTCAAGGAGCCCCCAAGGTACGCAAGGGCAGGGAACCACGCAGCACGGCAGCGACCGGTGTCTACCTTCTTCAAACAGGGGTCTTCCTCACTATTCGTGTAGTCAGATCAAGAGCGAATTTCTTCAAACCCTTCTCACTGTCTACCTTAGAACCAGCAAGGAAGTCCTTGATATGCTTGTTGAAAGCTTCAGTTTCAACTTCAATAGAGAAGTTGTCTTGTTTGACTATTGAAGACCCCATGTTTCCCCATCACCCCCTTTACTTTATGTTTACAGTATATTGGATTTACAACTATTTGACTTCCCGTAAATCTATAAATTTTCCATCCCAATTTGTTCAATCTTCTGTCTCTAATTTCATCCTTCTCAGCATCATGCCATTGTTCTCCATCACATTCAAAACCAATTTTAATACCAGGAATGGCCCAATCTATCCAATAGGAGCCTGCTTTTAAATTGTAGTGAGCTTTAATATTAAGCTCCTCCAAATATTCTCCAAATAATTTCTCTATATAAGTTCTGTGACCTTTTTTAGAAATAATGTGATTGGGATGTTTTTCAGGATACCCCTTATAAAATTCTTTTAGAAATTTGCTATGTTCAGGATTTTTCCTTCCCTTAAGGGCATCAGCTACTTTTTCAGATCTAATTCTTAATCTATTATCTGTTTCTTTAGTGAGTCCCTTACACCAAAACCTGCCTTTTTCTAACCCTCTCAATTGATTCTTATTTATTTTCTTTCCTATTTGAGCTATTGATACTTTCTTGGAAATAGTTTCAAGTCTTGGATCAGTCTCTTTGGTAAGACCTTTGTTCCAGGAAACATGTCCTTTTCTACCACGTAACTTTTTAGAATATTTTTCGACTCGCTCATCCACATCCTTGGTCAAGCCCCTATTCCAAGCAGGAAGTCCTATTAGGGAATTACTTATTTTATCTCTTACTTCTTTTGGGAATACTCTACTGTTATGCCCATTTATAAATCTATTCCCTTCATTTTCCACTGGTTTACTACAGCCACAATTACAGAAACCCCAAATATCCAAAAAACCATCTTGTTTTACTACGCCTGTTGCCATCAGATCGTTATGCCTCCCAATACGTAAACTATCCCAAGTGGGTCCTTTTTAATGTACCGGACATTGTATGTGGTTCCTGCTTCCACCAGGACGTCCCGAGTGGTGAGCTCGTTGGATACGGAGCTTTGCATGATGATAAACTTAGTTGAACCAATCTCTATGCCCCCTCCAGCCATCTCCTCATCGGTGAATAATCCCTTCACCGTGCTAACTCCTGACCAATCTGTGTAGGTGGAAACTCCACTGGCCAGATCCTGTTGCTCAATGTTGTAGGAAGCCGCTCCAGTAACTTGCCTGTACTTCACGACAGTGCCTATGGATGTGTCCTTCAGTATGACGCTTATGGAATCCTTTATGCTCTGAAGCTCGACTGCAGAAAGTAAAGGCATGGCCTAATCCCCCACATACTCACTATCATCACTGCCAAATTGACTTATCGAATAGTCAAACGAATCCACAAACTCCACCAGGTTGTCAGAGGAACTATTAGCCCGACCTTCGAACTCCTTTGCCAACTCAAGCCAGTAATTGGAAGTCCTCTTCCTATCAAGGGTGATAGCACCTGCCAATTCCAAGTAAAAACTGGAACCGACCAGGCGGGCTGCTTGAGCCCGACACAGATCAGCACAGGCATACCAGACTCCATCGCCATTCATCTCCAGGGCAGCATCAATATCCGCATCGGAAAAGAAATAGTTGGTGCCCAATGTGCCATCCGTCCTGTCTTGCAGCAGCATGCGTACTTTGCCCCTATCAGTTGTTGGGTCGTAAGAGAACGTCATCCCTATACCTCCTTATTTACAACTTAAGTGTGTCTCGCTTTCCGTTGTCCTTCAGGGTCTTCAGTTCCTCCCTCAATGCTCCTATCTGCTCAAGAAGGGCAAGGTTGGACAGGGTGTTTATGAGGAACCAGCACTCGTGCCTTGTCTGTGGTTTCATATCCAAGTAAGAGGCATTCGTATCATCCCCAAGGCTCCTGTCAAGATAACTTTTCCAACTCTCCTCTCTCTCTTTCATAGTACCTCCTACTGCCCATCTTTTTCGGTGGGAGCAAGGAAGTGTCCCTTCTCCCCATCGAATATCCAGTGGTCTGGAATATTCAGTCGCTTCTTTTCTGCTAACAGAGTATTCTGTATATTGGCTTCCATGAGCTGCTTCTCCACCTCCAGCTTCTCTATGTCCCTGTGAAGCAGAAGTATACTCTTGTCCATACTACCCATCTTCTCTGCCAACGCTCGAAACTTCCACACTATCTCCTCTGATGCTATCCTCATAAACGATTGCCCTCCTTTGTAGGCACTTCTAACACCTATCCCATCCGGTGCATTCAGTAACTGCAGGGATGGCTTGAATGTTGGTAATACCCAATGACTATTTTTGAGGAACAGGTTGCCTTCCTCAAAAATATTCTTGGTCCTAACTTTCGCCAGGGCCACATTGAACGCTGTAGCCCAGAAAGGGGTCATGCCATCAAAGAACTCAACCATTCTCATGGCATGTAGGTTGGCCCACATTGTCTCATCATACTCCAGGGCTTCCAAACAGGCGAAGGTCCTGTACACCGTGTCATAAGGCTGGTAGTGGATGGCCATTTGAAGACCCCTCGCTTTGACTTCTGGATCATCTGCCCTTGTATGCTTCAGAAAGTAATAAGAAGCCAAGACCCTCTTTCCCACACATTCCCACAGGAATGCTATACAACACAATCCCACCACTACAATCACCAAGGGATTCACTGTAAAGGAAACCAGATCTCCCCTGCTTCCCACCCCCACTATTGCCGCCGACGTTAACCAGAAGGCCAACCCCGTCGATGGTAACCGCAGGGCAAAAAAGAATATGGCATCAACCACTATGGAAGTAAGGTTGGTCATCAGTATCAACATCATCCAAAAATTTACTGAGCCCACTGACCCTACCAAGTATGAGAATCCATGGTAGTAAATAACCCCGAGTAGGATGAGAAATACTGCTGTTCCAACGACCCCAAACTCCACCAGGTGTTCGAGGAGGTCATTATGACACTCCCTTGGTTGTGGGGTTATGTACCTGTTGGGATTAAGAAAGTTTGGATTCCTGTCATTGAGCCTCGCCTGAGCTCGATACACCTCCCTTCTGTATGACCACATCCCGTGACCAAAGAGGGGCTTTTCCCTTATCAGTTCCCATGCCGCTGCCCAATAACACACTCTGTATCTGAAGCTGGCATACCACACCTGGGGTCCCTTCGGATCAATGGGTCTGTTCCAGAAGGTCTCCCAGTTTACCTTAAACACCATCACCAGAAATATTCCACCCAGTATCAGATAGGCAATCCCTCCGGTGAATAGGGCTTGGTTGTCTATGTTTGTATTCCCTATCACCTCAGGGATCATCCCAAATCCTGCTGCTGTAATGATGAAAAATATCAAAGAGCAAAACAGGGCCAATTGTCCGGCTCGTGACTTGGTCTTGTATAGGACGATCAGCCCGGCAAAGGAGGTTATGATCCAGAAGGGCTTTACAGCCACCGCCGCCAGAACCCCCAACCATATCGTACCAGCAAAGAAGGAAGCCAGAAAATTCGGGTTCCCTATCATGCCAATTGCCCTATCTATGGGGCCTCCCGCCTTTATTTCATTTGGAAAAATTGGGTCTACAAGATGGGTTTGTAAATTTCCATACAAAGCATTTATGCCACAGGCGATTGCGAATCCAAGCGCCATGAGCCCCACCGAGGAAAAATCCCTCAAGTAGACCACCCCCAGCATAAATGCTATAAGAAGTGGAGCCTGGAGACCCAACTCCTTCTTAGCATTGTGTATCGGGTAGGCCCACAGTACAGATAGAAAAACGTAACACAAGAATATCAAAGAAATAATGCTGGGGGCTCCGGAGGAGAGAACCCCGTTACTGAGCCCCAGCAGTATGCCCGTGGTGGAGAGCAAACCAAGGGCAAGCGTTTGTGATAAATTAAAAGCATTAAAAAGAACTTTCGGTAAACATATTATGGGGATCAACCCCATAACAAAAAACAATTCTACCATGCTCTCCTCTCTCTCTGTTGTTCGACTATCATTTTACAGTTTCAGTTTACATCACTCTGTGCTGAGAATTTCTCATCCTGGCTCACTTATTTGACCTTTTCAATCCTGGCAACCTGGACCTGGATTTCTGTGAGCTTGTTTAGAACTGTGACCAGAGTAATGTTCATCTCTCTTTGTAAGGTCTCTATTTTCTCAGCGTTCTTTCTGCGTTCCTGTCCTGATCTGTCCTGGTCACGCTGATAAAGATCAATTGGAACAAATGCTGCTTGAGCACTTCCAAGTCGAATCATCTCCTCCTTAGTCCAGTTACCATAGAACAGAACAAGAGCCATGATGATAGATACTAATAATCCTATTATCCATCTCGTAGTATTACCATTCAAGTGTTGATTAAGTTTTACAGTTGCCACAGTCAGATCCTCACATAGTTCACTACATCACTAAGCTGATTTGGTTCCCATCTCAAGCATGTTTGAGGGTCATAAAGATACATTTTGAATTTGATTAAACCCTCTTGTAAAAAGACAAGATTAACTGCATGATTAGTGTCTACATTTTTGAACCTCGTTCCCCAGGTTTCACCTACTGCCCATGATTTGATGTTCTCTTTCTCAACTGCTCCACACCACACGAGGTCTGCAATGAATAGGATCGCAGACGCCTTGAATAGAAGAGTAAAATCATCACAGTCAAAAACCTCTTGAATATACTTTTGCTTGCTAACCCACTGGTATTTGACAAACCTGTTAAACTCTTCAATTGAAGGAATCCAGTATTCATTATCACTCATCCTTATATCAACTTGTGGCCACAGGTGCTCAATCCGCCATTTAAGAATCGTTCCGCTTGCTATCATGATCCACCTTTCGTATTGCTAACTCATAAGCAATAAATAAAGATACCCAGCCTACCAAGATACCTACAACCCCACCGGCCAGTAACCCGATTAGAAACTTATGAGTATGGATGAATTCGCCTATCATTGGGTGTCCTTAGTAAATGGAAAAATAAGCGTTTAAAAATCTCTCTATCGCCGTGCGCTGGGCGGTGGTGAGAGATCCAGAATAAGCAAATGAATTTATTATGGTTCCCGTTAATGGTAAATCAGCTATTGATCCAGCACACCCTATGTTGAACAATCTATTGCCCAAGGTATAATTCGATGCATCTGTCGATGTTCCAATGAAAGAACCATTTATATATATATCAGCAGTGGTTCCTGTAGTCACATTCGCAAGAACACTAACAAACGCTTGAGGAATTGCATACGCGACAGATGAACCAGTAGCCACACCAGATTTTCCAACACTAAATCCAGAACTATCTTGCATTAGTAGCCCTGCATAATTAGCTGGTGCTCCAAGCAATCCATCGTTAACATCTGGGGTTGCACTCCGTTTAACTAATAACCCCATCGTGAAATCGGCTGCACCAACAGCAACAGTAGGAGTTATCAATGTATCATTCCCATCAAACACTATCCCAGCTCTACCACCCTGCACATTGGCAGTCCAGACAGGCTGATTAGCCACCGTCCCTTGAGTAGCATCATTATTGTTGCCGGAGAGGTCGTAGAGCTTTGTTACGCCACTTCCATTCAGCTTGACACCCATATTAGCATCCCCCAGGAACTTGCATCGGGAGTAGCTACTTGCTCCCTTTAAAAGTCGTAGTGTTCGGTCTATGTACTTAATATCTACTACAGTTCCACCATCTGCTACGATCCGGTTCCGCTGTACTATCGTCTCCGGTAGCAATCCAACAATAGTTGTTTTATGTACCAATCCCATGCTATGCCACCGCCTTCCAACTACCAGCTCCAGTCTGAGCCATCCACTCGTAGGTGGTGGAGCCCGACTTGAAGGTGAAAAATGTGATGAAGTTCCCTACTGTGGGGCTGACCCCTGAACACCAGTTGTCGGTACCAACCACCCCGTCCAGGTATATTCTGTCGCTGGTGTCAGTCTTGAATTTCCAGCTGTTGGTGGTCTGGGAGGTACTGACTACTGCCACAAACGAGTAGCCAGCAGCTGCGACGGGAAGCCCTATGGTTACATTGGCTCCGGCCTGCCCATAGTTGCCTACGAAAGTATTGCTGACTTGTGGGATGGTCAATGTAACCCCAGAAGCAGCAGTTATTTCAGGTGGGTTAGCGAAAGCCACCGCACCACTTCTGCCCGCTTCGTCCCTAACGTGGAGGGTAGCATTACCAGCCACTGTTCCATGATCTGCACTCCAGAGTTGTACGGCATCAGCTGGGGACGATCCGGGAGCCGTACTATTTGATAAAGTCACACCAGATTGTAGTGTTGAACCAGAGGTTGCTGTAATAGTATTAGAATTAAATCCGCCAGTGACTACGATTCCTCCTGATACAGCAGCTCCTCTGGTAACTTTTAGTCTTGCTATAGTAGCTCCTGAGTTAATTGTAGCTCCACTACAAATATTAAGTCTTGGTGTAGAAACACCGCTCCAAATAGTAGCTCCACTATTAACCCATAGTCTTGAAGTTGATACTCCAGAAGAAATAGAAGCTCCACTACTTATAGATGCCCCACTCCAAACTTTTAAAACTTTAATTCGAGCATTATTTATAGTAGCTCCACTACAAACATTAAGTCTCGCAGTAGAGACTCCAGACCATATTGTAGCACCACTTGCTATCCATAATCGTGGAGTAGATACTCCTGAATTAATAGTAGCTCCACTACATACTCTTAGTCTCGCAGTAGAAACCCCAGAATAAATAGTAGCTCCACTGGTAGCCTTTAACCAATCTACGGATGCTCCACTGGTGACAGTAGCACCACTGTGTAAGCTGGTTCCGGAAGATACGTTGAGTATTCGTAGTTTGATCAGACCATCATCAAAAGCAGCCAATGTGGTAGTCCCACTGGAATTAACAACTTTAAAAGCTGTAACTCCAGAAGAAGAGGTCTGCCCGGTCACAGTCATAGGACCCTCTATCAATGTGATACTGGTCCCCGACACAGGACCATAAAGGTTCACGGAGCCCCTGAAAGTCTGGTTGCCAGTCCAGGTAAGATTCCGCTTTATGAGTTGACTTATATAATTCCAACCAAAGTCTCGTGCCATCTCGATGCCTCCTTAGTTGTGCATCAGAGCATAGGTCACCCCAGCCGTACATGTAGCTGCGGCAGCGGTCCTTATGGCTCTGAGTCTTAGGAATGGAAATAGATCGGGGGCAAACGTCGCTGCATCGGTCCCATTGGAGTCGGGTCCAGTAACGGATGTCCCTGCGATACGGACCTTGTTAGCTCCCGTGGGCTTAATATAGGTAGCTCCACTGCGTACATAACTTCCAGTCCACTCAACATAGCAGGAGCCTCCAGTCTTTCCGAAGTCTCCTTGAATATGTGACCACAGGCAGAAGTCCCCATTGTCAGCGTTTCTTGAGACGTCAATTGGAGTACTCCATGCTGTTGTGGCTGAAGACAGATCCAAGTATCCAGTAACTATTTTCATCCTTCCCTCCTCATCACTTCACATCACATATATAGAGTGAAGTCTTCAGCTATTAAGAAGGAGGGGGTCCTATATATAGTCCCTCCCTCCCAGTTATCAAAAATATTACGTTCCAATTGCCCAATAGGCTATGGACACCGCTGAGTTGAACACACCACCCTGAGGGGTGGCAAATACATAAAAATCTACATGGGTAACGCCGGATGCCCAAGCACCAGTCTTCGGCTTCACCACCACAATAGCACATGAAGACACTGCTGCCCTATTGAAACAGGGAACAGCCATCACATGTTTGACCAATGTCAGACCCAGTGCCTGCCTTGCCAACGAAGTTCCTGCACAGTCCAGATATCCTGCCACTGACTTTTCACTAATCGTATCATGGTTCAGAATATAACCCGACGTAGAAGTGGTAATGTTACCAGTTGTAGCAGTAATGGTTGTTGCATTGATGGTTGTAGTGTCGATAGTTGTCCCGTAAATTGTAGTCCCCGAAGGGCTTGTTTGGAAGGTAACACCAGACACCTTTCCTGTGAATCTCTGTGGCCTGGCGTCATTGTTTTGTCTTGGTCTCATTTTCTCATATCCTCCTTAGTATCAAAAATATTTTTATAAGGTGGGAGTTCAGGCTTTGGGGAGAAAATGTAACCGCCCTTCTACGTGAACCCCCATTCCTCCAGAATTAGAGTTCCACAGCAAAACCACTGGTCTTATCCTGTGAACTTAAAGCCGTACTTATCATCTACGCCCGTTATATTTCCAAAGTAACGGACCTTATGGCGGGACTTAATGTCCCTCTCAAAGTCCTGCTCATGGCCAGGAGCAGCGCTGAATACCTGCAGTGGCCACACCTCCATCCACCAGAACGCCATCTTGAAATCGCCGAGGTACCAGGTGCTGGTGCTCTGGGCAGTGACGTATGGGGATGTGATAGGAGTGAAGAGGGCCTTGTAAATATTGACCGCGTTCTCACCACTCTCAGGTACGTTCGGGCTACGGACCATCTGCAGGGCAGCTCGGTACACATCGAACGGGAACAGCCCAACAAGGTTGCCCTGTGGGATGCCCACATAGTCCCCATTCTCATCCGTCATGTTATGGACGAGTTTGAGGGCCTGCTCCAACCCAGCTTCACCAAAGGGGGTGGCTGAGCGGGAATTGATCCGACGAATGCCGGAAGCCGCTGTACGGTAGAAGGCCACGGCAGTTCCACTCACGTTGAACACTGTGCTGTTGATGTCCTGGACCCCTTCAACAATAAGTTTTTCCCGGTGCTGTTTGGCCTTGATTCCAATCCGGTTGGCCATGGCCAGGATCTGCCCTGTCTTATCGAAATAGATTGCCTCTTCTGTGACCGAGATGAGCCGACCGAACTTCTTGTTGCGGTTGGTCACATACTTCTCACCCATGTCGGACTCGTTGTATGGGCGACCCTGCTGTACTTCCTCGGGCATCTCCACAGCATTGAATCCAGCTATGGTATCGACTTCCATCCGGCTGGGGACGGTGGTGCAGAGCATATCCCCTACGGCATCAATGGAATTGTACCCCGCGATCACTTTGGCATTGATGAGCTCACCGGTGATTTGAGGGAACATATCAGAAGACACAGCTTCCGTCACTGACCTTCCGGGCTCACAGGCCTCCCAGATCTCCCTGATGGAGAAGTCCTCCGGTCTCACCTTTCCCTCCCTGAGGGAAGTGGCTATGACCTTCGGGGTCTGAGTGCCAACTTGCTCAATCAGATCCCTCAGTGCTACTTTCGTCTTATCTTTAAACATTTTCAGTTTCCTCCTTATCAGTAATTGTCTCTGATCAACTCAGAGTGGGCGATGTTGAACATCGTCCATGCCACAAATTCCACTTCCGCTTGGTAATTTCCGCTTCTGACTGCCTTTCCAATATTGCCTGAACTTCCACTCATCACTGTCACGACCTGATTGTATAGGGTTGTTCCCGAACCCGCTGGGGCTGCAAAATAACCTACCTTCACTGTTCGAGTGTTCTTGAGGGGGTACTTGAAGAGCCCTTCAATATGGACGGACACTTTCTCCGTGACCCCACTCTCTGAATGCCACGCTGCCACCCCAATAAAGTTGTTAGCAGCGAGGGTCTTGTTACTCGCCAAAGTTAGGGTTGAACCACTGACCTTACTGAAGGGATAAGCATAATAGTCTGCCGCTGAAGTCCCCCGGTCCCTCAAGCCAACTGTTTGGTCAAGGAACAGGAGGTCTCCCTTGTCAACTTCCACGTTGCCGTGAACGTCAACTTCGATGGTGACCACATCACCCCACCCCTCCCTGTAAAGTCTACGATCATAATTGCCCACAACCTGTTACCGCATATATCCGTAACTCACACCACTGAACTGGGTTACCAGGTTGAAGTCCACGTTGGTGGCCCCAGCCTCTGTCTTCACGACATAACCAATTTGGGTTTGATACTCATCAGTCAGCTCACTCGCGGCCTTGCTAACTACTTGTTGCGTATAGAAAGTCTTTGCAGCAGAAGTAGCTGGACATACAAGCTGTCCCACCGTCACCCCTGTAGTTGCCACAAGGGGATACCTAAATATGCCCGCTGTAGCCATGGGAATAGTCTGCGTGGTGCCTGACTTGGAACCCTCCATAGCGATCCCTCCGAACTGGCAGGCGAAGTAATTGGTTGTTGCGTCGGACAGGGTTGTTAAAGGGTAAGCATACCAGTCCGCTGTGGTCTCCGGGGTCACCGTGACCTTCAGGGTCGAGTTGACTCGCATAATGGCAAGAAGATCCCCTTTCTCAATGACCGTGTGACCATGAACAGGAACTTCTACTTCTCTTGTTTCACCTCTAAGGTGTCTATTTACTGCAGCCATTTGTTTTCATACCTCCTAATAAATTAAATGTATCCCTGGTGGGATCTTAGTCTTTGAGGGTAGACTCAAACTTCTTCCTTGCAGAATCCAGCTTGTCGTCCTCCTCCTTGTTGTCTACCTGACTCTCCCTCTTCTCCTTGAACTCCCCACCAGCATTCTTGACAGGGGTCCTTTTGCCATTGAACCAGAGGGTCTTACGATCTTCCACGGCTTCCTTAATTTCCTTCTCATCCTTCTTCATCAGGTCTGACCTGAAGACATCAGAGATGGCTTCTTTCGGAAGTTTGGCTTCTGTGATGGCCTGGGTGATGAGAGCCTCCTTAGCAATGGCCTTATCCTTAGTCTCATACTCATCGAGCTTCTTGGTCAAGTCATCCTTCTCTTTCTTGAGGTCCTCATTCTCTTTCTTGAGGATGTCATTTGTAGCTGTGAATGTGTCGATCTTTGCCTTGAGCTCTTTCAGCTCGTCTTCCATTGTGCTGACTCTGTCAGCATCTTCGATGGATGCCCGAATCTGATCAACGAGATCGGACCTTTCCTTACTCAAAATTTCCAGAGTTATGTCTTTCAGTTCCATGTCGTTTTTAACCTCCTTGGTGTTTTTGTCCGACTCAACCATCAGGCCACCCCTACTGTCGGAGGTGGACTTGGCCTTGCCGGTCATTAAATTGTTTACTTCACTATCGAGATCATCCAGAAGGGCACTAATGTCCTTCTTCTTATCAGGGAAGGGCCTATCCTTGCTGCGGAAGATGTCTCGTATCATATCTATAACCTCATACTGGAGATCATTGATCGCCTGCTCTACCTTCCGTTCCTTCATCTTATCCTTCAATACCCCCTCTTGGATGAACCGTGCCTCATCCTCTGACTCATCATCAGCTGACACGTCCGGCAAGTGCTGGAACAGGTCCATTGTAGTAGCAGCCTGGCTAACCAAGTCCACTGACTTCAATTTCTCTATATCAATGACTGACTCCTTACCCTGCTCGTCCTTATACACACGGACGGTGCTGTTGATAGAACACCCTACCCCCTGGGGCCTCATTCGGGAGACATCCTCCACAAGATCCCACCAAGCCGGACGCACCTTCAAGTCAGCGAATATCTTATCTCCCTCCTTGCGGGGCTGGGTAAACACCCCTGCCCACGTAGACATGGGGCGGACCCCATCAGTCTCCTTTGACAGGCTCTTCGAGGGATGGTCAATGAAAAAACGTGCCCCCTCCACAAGCTGGGACAGCTTGACCAGGGCGTTGTCCATGTAAGTATAGCCATTCAGACTTTCCTTCCTGCCGATAATACAAACATTCTGAATGGTGTGGTCCTTCCGATTGAGGTTCTCCTCAGTAATATCCTGGAAGGGATTTTCCCCCCACTTATCTTCAATGTCTCTGGTCCTTACTAAACGGGCTAAAAATTTTGCCATCGTTGGCTCCTCCTTTTTACACTATTCGTCTGTTTGTTACAAGTTTACGTTTCCACGATCGGAGAATGTCCTCCGAACCATGATGATCCACTGCCACAAAACTTTCCTTTTTCACACTATCTGCATATTGCCCTATCTTGTGCTTTTTAAGCAACCCATCGAGCTTTTTCTTGACGTCAGCAGGGATGCTCATTGGAGTACCGGAACGGGCACCAGCGACGGCAGCGGCTATGGCCCTCAGTGCCCCAAGATTCACATTGCCAGACCCATCCTTGTAGGGTAGGTGCCACTTGTCCTTGGTCTTTCCATCTCCCTCAACCCACAGGAAGGCTGACTTAGGGAGCTTTGACTTGTCCACACTGGACCAGGAGGCATCGCTCACCCCTTCCTTAGCCAGGAGCGCCCTCATAAGGGCTTCTTGCAATCCGTTGAAATATCCCTTCCTGGACTTTGACCTCTCCATGAAGCCAGCCTGCTTCGCAGCGAAGCCCTGAGCGTTGGCCTTCTTTTTAGCGGCCTTTGCCCCGGCTGTATCCCCAGCAGTGTATGTATAACACTTTCCTGAGCTGCCCCACTTAAATCCTGTCTTCCCACCTTCAGAACATTGTTGAACTGGCATATCTTATTAATAACTCCTGGTTTCTATATTCTTACTTCAAATTATAATTTATTTGTTTCCATTTTCAAAAATCACTTTGAAAAGGGAATCCAAAAAAAATAGAAGGAAGGGTGAATCCTTTTATGGATTCACCCCAATACTCTTCTAAAGAAGAGTATTTTCTTCTTTTTATCATTTCTTTTATTATGCTATAAATTTTTTTATAGGTTACTTATAAATTTTTTTATAAGTAGAACATGTTTACTCTGCCTGTTTAGGCCACCAGAAGGGCTATTCCGCCATTGCACTTCATCAGCCCTTCAACCACTAATCGAGCAACTTCGTTCATCCCATCCACCACTGGCCATTCCACTGATCGGAGTTCCCCAATGAGCTCCTTCAGATCCACTGACATCCCCAGGTCGATGAAATTCTTGAGGTAGGGGAGCCCTGCCTCCTCAGCCTTGTCATAGAAGAAGTTTGATACGAAGGAATTCCTGAACTCCCCCACCGTCTCGCCTGTTTCATCCACTATGTAGGTCATCTTGCCTTCTCCTCAAACTTGGGACAATCCTCTATTGAGTCTCTCACCTGGGTGGGAATGCCATCAGGATACTGGCTACAAATCATCCTCCTTAAATCAGCACCCTCCTCCAATACTTGAGGTAGCACCCATTTTAGGGTCTTGCCAAATTTGCACCCTCCGCACTGTAGAACTGGAATCATTCCCGTTCTCCCTTCTCATAGGTGAAATCCCCCATCTGATTGGAATACTTGACCAGGTGCTGGTTGTCCCCGTAAGTGATCTCATTCGGGATGCCTTCAGGAAATGCCTTGCAAGCATTAGTCTCGGTCAGCTCGGTGCCGTCTGGCTGGATGACCCCTATGTAATGCTTGCACTCCCTCGTCCAACATGTTGGTTCTGCTAACATCTCATTTATCCTCCTTTCTTTATTTGGTCGTAATTAATAAATTCAACTTTTATCTGCTTACTTCCTTTCATTTTTTCAATGAAAATTCTATGATGGCCATCCATAATATAATTTTTGTTATTTTCTTTAACAATTAGTGGATGATCACTAAATTCTTCCCCCAATCCTTGTAGTTTGTTTATGACCCCTTCTTTTCTGATCAGATTCTGGGAAGGAATTATTTTATCAATATCAATATTTTTTATCTTGCCCTTCAGCTTCCAATTATCTTCAAGCCAATCACCAAGCTTACCAGCTTGTTTCTCATCCATTATTTCCTTAAAAAACGGTTTTATATCCACATAATCACCCCTTCCTTGAGGCATTAGTTTCCCCCTTGCAGATAATCCCGGCAGTTCTTTTATTTTATCCACCAGTTCTTGATCTTTAACTGTTATAGCCTTCTCGATGGGCTTTTTCACCACCTTCACCTCTGCACTGACACCCTTGGTGACTGGTCTGGCTTTAGTTTTGAGTAAGTCATCGAAGTACCCTTCCAGCGCTTTGGGCAACACCCCTCTACGATATAATGGAGAAGTATAAGCGGAAAAGACCTCTGCAAAAGCCTCTTCGTCGTTGGTCTGGGCATATTTACTCACTTTTTTGAACAGGTTTGTATTTTTATTAAAAACAACCTCCCATGCTTTTCTAACTTCTTCTGAAAGTTGTTGAGAAGTTCTATGTCCATACTCATGCCGAATCAAACCAAAATAATCATTTGATGTAAGATACTTCTTATCGCTAAGTTGCAAAGTGTGCTTCAAGGACTTCCCTCTTGCTGCTATTTGAAGCATAGAATCTTCAAATAAATAAGAACCCACTATATCGTCGCCCATAATACCGGGGAAGCTTTTTGCATCAACAACAACAAAATCCAGTAAATAATTATGGTGTATCGTTTTCAGTTCTGGAAACTGTTCATGAAGATTGTCTAAACTTTCCATTGCCAGTTTGGCTAAATTAAGTCCTTCCTCTTTCTTTGTAAACCCCTGTATGGAAACAGTGTCTATACGCAGTCGCTCCTCTGCTACTTTAGATAGTTCATCAAAGTCAACAGGGTTTTTCCATACAGCCGTTGTTGGTTTTGCAGTTATTTCCTTTATCTTAACAATGGAAGGGGGTTTCTCGACTTTCTTTATTATGGGGGTCTTTTTTATTTTATCAAAACGAACTCGCATACCTACAAACTTGTCCAATGTTTTAGCCAACTCAGGGGGGGCTTGTCCGGTAGCAACCAAATCTTTGGCTGTTCTCCATAACTTCACAACATCATCTTGTGGTATATCCAAAGAAGAACTACCAAACTTGGTTACCACTTGCAACTTTGCATCGATTTGTTTCGACAATTTTATTATGTCTTCTTTGAGTTTCTCCCTTGCTTTGACAGCTTTACTGAGTTCAGCTTTTAAGCCCTTCACTACAGGCTCAATAGCTATCCCACGCCGCCCAGGCAATCCCTTGCCTATCCGCCTTTCCATCTGATTTATTATCCGTTTGACCACTGGGTGTAGGGCATCCCCATTCATCATCTTGGCCATTGCTTCAGCATAGAACTCCCCTTCATTTTTGAAAGCATACTCACTTACGAACCTGGGCATATCGGTGGGACCAATTTCTTTATATAAGTCCTTGACAACAGCCTCCGATAGGGGACGCGCTGATGTGGCTTCAGTCCCTCCAAGTTGGAAATACTTCTGGTGGGCAAGCTCATGCCGGACGACATGGCCCCTGCTGGATGTGGAAAATCTCCCCACTTGAAACTGATCCTTGGCCATGATGGTCATATCATCCAGGGACTTGAAGTATTTGGGGTTGAAGGCCACGGTGCCATCCTCAAAGCTCACCCCAGCCAGACTACGGTTGTTCCCAGTGAAGAAAACATCATTGATCCTGACACTGGTGGGTGTCACCTTGTACTCCTTTGCAATCCCCCCAAGATATTGGTTAATGAGCTTGGCAGCACGGTTGTCGATGTCATCATAATCCACTTCCTTCAAGCCGAAGGTCTTCTTGGCGAAGTTCTCCGACTGCTTCAAGGAGGTCGTCTTCACTGGGGCTGACTTGGCCACTGGGGGTTGGTCAAACTTCCGGGCACCCTTCTTGAGCAACTGCACGAGGTGGGCATCATCTCTGACTTCAATCATTGTGTTGAGCCTGTAATTGGCAAACCCCTTCTTGTAGTAGATCTTGCCAAAGTTGGGGGAGCCAGGGGTCTGCTCTATGACTACGGTATGTCCCCGCACCCCATACTTCTTCTCAAAAGCTGCCTTACGGGCCTTAGCTGCTTTATCCATCCAGATCTGGTGCTTGGCACCCTCGGTATTATTTAAGATGGTCTTAAACTCAATGAACTCATTGTCCAGGAACATGTCAAAGGGTTTGGACCCAGTGCTGTGCTCTGCCCCTATCCTCCGAGCCATTTTACGCTCCATGAGTTCAGCTATATCATGATCCTGCTTGGTCTTGACCCAGGCATTCTTGTGGGCCGCTACTTGCTTGGGAGACATCTTGGCCAAAAGTTCAGCGGGGATGGGCTTGGTGGGAGGTCCCTCTTTGTACAGCTTTTGTCTGGCAATACGGATGTAGTCGTCTATGACCAACTTCATATCATCGACTGACATGCCCTCCTGATACATATAGCGCATGACGTTAAGATCATTGAGGTTGTGCTGGGCAACAGCCAAAGGCTGCTTGGAGAGTACATCGTCCAGATACTTACCCACATCATCCCAGTTCTTGGCCTGAACTGACTTGACGAAGTCTCCCATGGTGATAGAGTTGATCAGGTCGGCAGGGGCCCACTGGGGATGGGTGAAGACTTCGGCCTTGACACCCTTGGTGATTGGTTCAGCTTTGCCCAAAAAATCCACTTCCATTTCCCAAACATCATCAACTTTGTTAACTTTAACAATTCTAAAACTACTGTTTCTTGGAAGAAGCATTTCTAAAACACCCGGATTTTCCTCAATATCATATTCCGGCATTTTCTTAGCAACAGCTTGAAGTGGGTTGACTTTACTACCTTTTGGTACTCGTATTTTATAAAAAACTTTTTCTTCCCCCTTCTTAGTAAAAGCAAAATACTCACGAGCTATCCAATCAGTCATTGAAGTAGAAGCATAGGCCTTGTCAGTAAAAACAATTCCAGCAGCATTATCTAAATTTTTGAGAGCCTTTATTTTAGGTAGAATTTGTTGGTTTGTAGCAGCTCTAAATAAATAAATATTTTCGGGTAATTCCGTTTGAATTTTATCAAGTATTTTTACCACGTTATTTATTTCATTGGCACTATAAACTCCTACCTTGCCTGTCCGAAGGTAGTTATTAATAGCGTCAAACATGTCAACTGACTCGTAGTTTTTAATTGCCTCCAGATCTGAAGTAGATAATTTAGAAGCCCACCTGGAAAAATTCTCCCCTACCCATTTATCAGCTTTATACCAATCATCAAATTGCCTGTATTCCAGATTCTCAGCCCCGACACCACCAGTGGTGGGCATCTTGGTGAACAGCTTCCCAAGCTCATCCAGCTCTTCCAACGTCAGGAGGCGGTTGTCCTTAACCATGTCAGCAAAGGTCAGGATGCCGTCCTTCCACGGGCCGTACTTCTGTGAGCCAAGTATCTCCCGCACGAAGTTGGGGTCCTCTACATCCATCATCTTGAGCCAGTCGTTGTAACGCATGGTGTCAGGCACTCGCCCCGCCCACTTGGCTGGGTCCCCCCTATATTGAAGCATCTTGCTGGCCAGGCCCGGAGGTGGTGTCCCCTTGTAGACGAATGGGCGGGAGCCTGGGTATTCTGGATGATCAGTAGTAGCTCCAAGTTCCTTCCACGACTTGGTAATGGGGACCAGGATGCAGTTATGGGCCACAAAACCATTTGCAATATAAGACTCATCCTCTTCAACCGCTATGTTATAAAGCATAGTAGCAATAGGATGCCGATCTTTCCCACCAACTTTTTCAGACCGCCAATTTCTTACGCCAATAACTTCCAGCTCAATAAATTTATATTCCTTTCTGTGATTCATCAGGACTCGTTGAACTTCATCACCACAGGATTTGATGTTTGAGTTTATTTCAGTGTCTGTAAACCTCAATACCATCCACCCTAATGACTCTATTTTCTTCTGTCTTTTCAAATCCTTCTCTCCACTCTGGTATTGCTGTAAGTTGGCTATTGAGTTTTTCTTAGATACGTTTTTCCTGTGCTCTGGATCACTCCATTGTCTATCTGTTATGCCTTTACTATTGCATGATTGGGAACAATATATACGATTATAAGGTATTAGCTTGCCGCACCTTTTGCAGTTGGATGCTAAAAACTTTATTTTCTGTCCAACATTAATTTCATCAGCTTTTACCCACTCACCCTCTATGAAAAAAGGATGCTCCCTTGTAACTGTTAAGTTTTGTCCTCCCTTTCTATTCTTGCTTTGATTAATCCAAAAATTTGGAAGTCCAACTGTTATAGTTACAACATCAGGCCAAACCTCCCTGTTCCTTATTACTTCTGAGACTTTCCTAAATCGCCCTTTGTGAGTCAATACAAGATCACCAACTTTTATCTTACCTATGGCTCTAAATCCTTTAGAGGTAAAAATGGGAATTTGATGATCTATAAAACAACGGCAGAGGGGATGTAACGGGGGTTGCTCCACCTTGCTTTTCCCGAATATGTATTGCCTTCCATCTTTTGAGGCGCAGATCATGCAATTATGCGCTATGACTCCTTCTGCAACAAAGGAATGGTCATCTTCAATAGTGAGGTCCCAAACTTCCTTCGTTTCTTTAATTTTTTTAATAGATAAAATTTTTATCTTACCCATTGACTGCCTCAGCACTACTGTTTTTATCTTCAACTATATTTTTATAAAACTTTTTCCAACGATCCCTTCTTACATTGGCTCTGGAATTACAGCTATTACACAAGGTTATTAGATTTAAGGGATGACAATCCAGGTGGTATATTAGATAACACTCTCTGCTACAGCACTTGGCATTTTTATTTCCCGTCCTGAAAGATGCACCACACGCTAAGCATTTAAATTCTATAACACCCTTTCCGTGATCAATGAGATAACAAGGTCGCGAACAGAACTGCTGAGAAGAACTATCCCCTTTAAAAAACAACTTGCCACAAGTTTTACAACAAACAAGCTTTCCTTTCCTATCTATGTAATCTTTCAGAGGCTGACCTTTCATACTCTTCCAATAACAGACAGGAGAGCAAAACTTTTGTGTCTTGCCATTACTCAAAAATTCTCTCTTACATACAGGACAAATTGCTTTGTTAGATTCCTTCAATGTCATCCCCCTCACAGAGATTGCCTATTTCCACCCACTCACCATTGTGCAAGACAGGATGGTCCGAAGTTATTTTTAATTTCCTCCCATTAGACAACTCCACTTCAAGATACTCTTCAACTACTTTGGGCTGTTTATCTATAACCTTCTTCCAATTCTGTTCACGAGTAAAAACAAGATCACCTATTTGAACATCAGCCAATTCCTTGTCCCCGTCCACTGTCAAAATATTGGTTTCTGGCAATAAACAGGTCCTATCATCAAGGGTACTGACCCACTCCACACCCTTTACTACATCATCGTTGGCCTGGTATATGGCGAGACTCACTTCATTACTAATCCTCTGTATCTCAGTGCGGGCTATGACTTCAGCCTGGTTGCGTATGCGATTCCCAACAGTGCCCCCGATGACCTCCCCCACCCCAAAAATCCTTCGACTGGCTTTGGCCATGTCCTCCCCAAGTATCACGGACTGGGTCAGTTCCTGCTTCATATTGAACACGGTGCCCCGGTAGTTCTCCCTCATCCGCTCAGCCCAATCGGCCCCACCCAGTGGGGTCATTACCATCTGATTCACCTGCTCAAAGGGAATGCGACTGATGTCTACTCCTATCTGTCCGAGTTTACCACCGAGCATGGCCTGATAGTAAACCGACTCAGACATGGAGAACTGCTGTAGCTGGCTGGAAAGTCCGGTGATGGCGTCACCAGTGGCGTTGTTGAGCACAGTCTCAATTTCACGCAACTTATCTTGAAGCACTCCAATACGATACTCCTGAGTGAAACCCTGACCCGTGTCTATGAGGGCCTTCATCTTCTCTTGGATTACAACCTTCGCCTTAGTGTAATGGGAAACAAGCTGGTTGGCTGTTCCATTCTCGAAACGATATGTGTAATGAGACTTCTTGAGAAGAAGGTCTCGGAATTCTTCGTTGATTGTTTTCACTTCAGCAAATCCTCAAAGGGAACATCCCTACGGATGGGGTCCTTGTAGTCGTGTTTGGGCATGAACTTGGGCTTATAAGGAACTAAAGGATTGTGAACCTCATTGCGTTCCTTCCTGCGTTGGGCCGCGATGCGACGTTCCCTGGCGATAACCAGCCTCAGGTTACAGGCCCTACAGATGGACTGGTAACCATCCCGAGTTTGGGGGTGGTGAGAGAACTGTGTCACCGGCAGGAGCCTCCTACCCTTGTGATCCTTGTGACTGCAACTTTTTTCTTTCATCGATCTTGAGCTTCCTCCCCTTCAATCGTTCCTGACGACGAGCTTCCTTCTCTATACGACGTTGTTTGTTAGCCTCACGGTTACCTTCCTTACGGTAACGCTCACACTTGGCTTTGTCCTTGCCCGCTTTGCTGTTCGCCTTTGCCTTGCCCATCAGAACTCCTCTTCCTCCTCATATTCGCTGCCAAACTGATTCACCGGGGCAGCTGGCATGGCAAAAGGTGTGGCATATATATCGTCACCCTTTTCCAGCTCCAGGTTTCTCTTTTCCTCATCGGGATCGAGTCCCTCCTTCATCTGCCAGGTCTTACGACTCAACACCTTGCTACGGAACTGGATCTCCCGCGCCTTGTTGTTCTTCTCTATGTCTGCCAGGATGAGTGGGGGCCACTCCACCGAGCACTCCTCACTCTCCCCTTCAGGGATCTTCTTGTCCCCAAACTCCTTGTGTCCACGCACCATCCCTCGGAAGATGTCTGCGTAGAAGAACTCAAAGAAGTCCTGCCAATCTTCGATCTCCCTAACGAAGGGGTTCTGAGCTACCATGCTTGAGCTGTAATTGGCGTTGCTGAAATCCGCAGTCAGGAACATCTCTGGAAAACCTACCCCTGCGGCCACAGCCAGGAGCATTGACCGACCGTCGTCTTTAACGTCCTGGGCATGAATGTTGGGACTGATCATCTGATAACTTATACCCTGGCTGGCCGTCAGGACAGTTGCCCTCTGGGGCATCTTAAACTTGGCCTTGTCCGCATCTTTGTGCTCAGTACGTTGACTCTCCCTCAAATTGGAAACCGCACCACTTGTGCCATCCACCGTGCGAATCAGGGCTATTGCTGACCGTACCTTGTTGAGAGCAATTCGATCATCAAGCCAGTCAGTATATTTGGTTATCATGGGCATTGCGTGGTAGTATATGGAAAGACCCCGCTTCATATCACTGTCCACAAGTATCTTTATATGAATAACCTGATCGGCAGGGATCTTCTCAATGAGATTCCCGTCCATCCCACAAAAGTAATACGTCTTCACATCCTCAATGTCGTCAGGGTTGGTACCTATACCAAAGGTCACCTTTTCATCGGGATTCACTTGCCTATCAGAAGTTGGGTTCTTTATATTATGGGCCCTCAGGAAACGCAAATCAATGTCCCCTGTTGACTCATCCATGAACTTCCTCAGAAATACCTCCCCATCCCTGAATGACCGCATCACCATTTCCTTCTCCCGCAGACTCCACCTGTTCCTGATGCAGAAGGACTTCCAGTAATCCCCAATCAGCTTGTTCTCGGACAACGACTTGAGTGTCGGACCCTTGCCAAGGACAAACTTGGCGAGATTTCGTACTATTGCCCGACCAAACAGATTGCTTTTATAGAACCCCCAAGCCCTATCCAACATCCTCTGATGATTGATCTGAGTAAGCACGAGACTCTCTGGGGAAGTCCCTCCATCCCCACCATAGCCCTGACCTGTAAGTAGCCAACCGCTATCCTCCGCGTCGGGTGCAGGGACAAACCTCTGTGCCTCCTTGCCAAAGTACTGGGACAGCACCTTAGTCTGCTCTATTTCAAGCTTCAGTTGCTCTCCCTTGAGAGAAGCCTTCAGCTGCAAATTTTTAAATATTCCCATATTGAGTCAATCCTCCTCTATGCCCTCACATATAAATTGAACCACCTTTATTATAATAAAGGGAATCATTTTTTAAAAAATGAACTTACGAAAACCAATAGCCTGGCTCATCAACCACCTCCGTAATCGGGGTGGCTATCATAGGAATGAATTTGTAAGCACTCTGTACCACATATCGTATGCAGTCCATCCCATGGTCATCTACAGCGAGGGGGCTGCGGCGGATGGGCTTGCCATCCATACCCCTCGGGTACCTGTATCGCTCAAACTCCGCATCACTGCCCATGAGGCCGTTGGGGGAATCCAAATATCCATCTATCAGATAGAGCCAACTCTTCACCTTAGCCGAGTCAGTATAGTCAACATAAGACTCCAGGTGGTTTCGCACAAGGTCTATCCCATCTTCCACTGCATTCACCGCCCCGTGGGTGTCCAAGTTGTAAATTTCAGCCAGATCCACTCGTGACTGCTTGGAAGATGGGTCAGCAAATATTACCTCCCCAGGCACATAGTGAGGGGAAGCTTTTATAACTGCTGTGTGTTGGGCAAGGGTACCTGACGCAGCCCTATACTCATAGAAGAACCAGAACTTCAGTTTGTAATGTATCTCAGTCTGCCCAGGCTTCGCCTCTTCCGTAGCTCGGTAGAAATCCCCAAAGTCCACCCAAGCCTTCTTGTACACGAAGGGGTGCCCAGGGGAAGAGCCAAAATCTATCGCTGAGATGATCAGAGAGTTAGTTCCAAGCTCTGGCTCCGACCCGGTAGGCAAGTAATGAAGCTCCCTGTTCCAGTAGCCTCCATAAACTAGAGCCTCCTGGCTGGGCCTGCGGTTGAGCCACTGGGATTCCCACACATCCTTGTTCAGAGTACGGGCCTTGTCGATCAAGTCATCTACTTTGTAAAATCCAATGCAATTATGAGCCATACCCTTGCACTTGTCATATATTAGGCAATCCCCATAATGGGAGTCGCCATGGCACTTGCGGGTGCACTTCTCAAGCACTTCATAAATGCACCAGCAGTATACCTTCATTCCCCGCTCTGCCGACTCACTCAGAAGCCTCTGGAAAGTACCATTGTCATATTTACGTGTTGACAATAGTGTAAGCTGTCCTGCGATATCCCCCTTGCTTAGGGACATGCTGAAGGCTTCCTGCAAGACATCCCATGACATCAGTTCCACCTCGTCCACCCGAGCCTTCTGGGGGTGGGGAGAGTTCAGACCGTTCATGCTGCCTGTGATAACTTCCAATTCCGCCCCGGTGGTGTATTCGGTCTTGCTCTTGGTGGGTACCTTGGAATAGAGACCCTTCACTTCAGGGCTGTTCTTGTGGAACTCCATAAAATACTTATACACCTTGTCTGCCTGCTTAATGATGGAGCCCGCAGAAGCTACCTCACAGTCCTTCTTGAAGGCCATGTCCAGATGATTCAAGATGGCCACATTAGTGGTCTTACCCCCTGTGCGGTTGGCGAAGGCTATGGTGGTACGTTCCCTTTCAAAAAACATGTCCTTGACATAATCAAACGGGGCACAATGGGGATAATCAAACTGTGAGACCTCCGGGTTGTGTAGTTCACAGGTGGGAATCTTCGGTATACTCTTGCCAAGGTAATAACGGATATACCAATGGAGCACATGTTCATCCCCGATCCCATGCTTCAGCAGACATCCAAACAGTCGCTTATTGATCCCAAGTTTGTGACGCTGTTTGGGGGTAAATCCCCGCTCCAGTTTCTCAGTAGTAAACTCAAAGCGGGCCACATGACCGAGGACCTCCGGCTTCTCAAAGAGGTTGTCCGGGATAGTCTGCTTGCGTATGTAGTGTTCAATAATCTGCACTAACACCCAAGCCCACCCCTTGACCCGACGCTTCTGCAACAACCACGGGGCAAACCCCGCCGACATAAACTCGTCCTTACTCATCCCCATCAGCTATCCCCTTCCGGATTGAATCCTGCTGTCCCCTTCTTGCCCGGATCTATTATGTAGGCCATTCGTAACATCATGTCCAGGGGCATCGATCCCACCCTGACATGGGAGGTGCACCGGGCCACTTCCAGCCCTTCCTGCAGGGGGACGTCATACTCGCTACACTTGGCCCAGACGGTCAACCCATATCTGGTGGAAGCGAACTGCATGTGCTTACATCCCGAGCACAACCCAAACCCTGCAGGCACCTGCTGCCCCCTACGACTGGTGGTACTTTCGGCATTTCCACACTCATCCCCCAGACCCATCCGCCAGGTCTCATCCTCCGCCCCATCCATCATAGTCTTCCGCTCTTCTGCTTCCAACTCCGTAAAACGCTTGGTCGTCAATCCATTACCTCCTCCACTTATTTTAAAAATCTCGCCTGGTTGTACCAACGATCCCTGAGCCACTGCTGCCAACTACGGGGTAATATATCAAATACCTCCATCAGGTAATAGTACAGCAACACCTTCCTGTACCACATCCCATCAACGTGGGGCATCCACTTCTGAACCACCTGGCGACTCTCCACTCGTCGCCTGTGGATCTGACTTATGACACTACCCTCCAGGAGGTAGAGTGTACACAGGGGTGCATCGATGAAATGCACCTCATATTCATGGGCCACCTTTAGCCACAGGTCCCAATCATGACTTACGTCCAGAGAGATGTCCATTGGCCCATACTGTTCCCATATGTCCCTGCGTATTACCACTGTGGAAGTGGGCATAAAATTCTTCCTGATCAGGTATGGGAATACCCGCCCCGAGTGGCATGTGGAGGTCTTTGACCACAGCTCCCTCCGACCATCAGGGTAGTGGATGTGAGCATCGGTATAACTGATGGCTGCCCCGGTAATGTCCATCCACTGGAGTTGGATGGTGAGCTTTCGGGAGTCCCAAGTGTCATCTGAATCCAGGGTGGCCAGGTACTCTCCCCGAGCCATGCGACAGCCTATATTGCGGGGGATCACCGGGGAGCCGGACTGTCGGTGGGTATGGGTGATGCGTAGACCGGGTAGCCTTTGGGGGATCACCCACCCGCTGATTAGGGAGTCCCAGGTTCCGTCTGTGGAGCAGTCGTCCACCACGATGACTTCCACCTCCTCCGGGGGGAATTCCTGCTGTCGGGTGATGGACTCCAGGGCCCGTCTCAATTGTGGAGCCCGATTGTAGGTGGGGATTATGATGCTGACAAGTTTATCCATTCACTTAAAGGACCTCCAAAAAAAATATCCAAAAAAAATTCAGGAATGGGGACACATGGCCCTACGACGACAGAGGGGGGTAATACTGGATACAGAATGGGGGGCAACATGGAGGAAGTCTTTCCCCTGTGTCCTGGTTGCTGAGTCCATACCATTTAAAAAGGGGGCTCCATATGATATTGGAAAAAAAATGGGTTGCCCTTAAAAAGGAGGGTTGAGGTGGAGGTTGGTTATGTTTGAGACCCCCACCCCACCCAAATCCAAAACCCAAAAGATTCAAATGCTCTCCCCCCTCCCCCACGATGGTCATCCGGACAACCCCTTCTCCCTTACTCCCCCCACCAGGGTCACCCAATGACTAACATCCAGCCAGTGTACTATCCCAGTCTGTACCTCCTCTTCAGTTCAGCGAATCGTCGTTCCCACTGGGCAAACTCCCCCTCCTGCTGGACTGTGGGTACAAACCTCTCATGGAATAACCTCTCTTCCCAGTCACAGCATCGCCTTTGGATGTCCAACAACTCCCCCACGTCACTTGCGATCTCTTCATAAATTGTCATCCCCTAAACCTCCCCAGTGCCCTTTCAGCTTGCTCTGCCACAGTCACCATGTATACGTAGTATCTCTCGCGTTCCTCTGCAAATCGTTGTAATCTTTTTAGACACCTGGCCATTCTCATATATTGTTGGGCGATTGCTATGTGCCCAGCAGCCTTTAGATCATCAATGTCCTGTTTTAGTTGGTTCATGTTCCCCCCTCTTCCACATAGTCAGATCATTCATAAGTGGGGGTTTCCCCTCCCCCCACTATACCTATCCAGAAGGCCCAAGAGGGGTGAGTATAGTGGGTTTGAGGTGGGGTTGGGGTCGGCTGGTTGATGTAGAGTTTCACCCTCCCACTCCATCTCCTACCCACTACCCCTCCAAGTCCTATCACCCCTACTATCCCTCCCCCCTGAAACTCCACCTTAATATCCCCCCCTGCTATATACTCTATATACTCCCGTCCTGTCTGAGCCCCTCCTCAATCCCAGCTGCGTAACAGAGCCCGGTGTTCTCCAGTATTGTGACCACCTCAGGTCTTCCCGCCCGGAGATCCCTGTCACCTGACCACTCAACTCTATAACCCTCTCCATCTCCTACCTCCCTTTACCCCGTCCCTTCTGGGTTGGGTGTGCTGACCTTTTTAGATTCCTTGTTGATTCCATTCACTCCCATTCAATCCCTTGTTGATTCCATTCAATCCCAAATGTACACTCCCCCTCATATTTCTACGTACCTTTCCCCACTGTGACTGTCTGCCACCAACACCCTGCCTGCCACCAACTGTTTGAGGGCTCCCACCGTCAACACCACCGTCTGCGTATCAGCCACCAGTGTGAGGTGGCCCCCGCCTGCTGGGTCCCAAGCCAACATCAGATCCCCCGTGATCCATTGGGCAAAACTCCCAGCTGCCCTTGATTGCTGCCCCCCCGTGGTGCCGGGCTGTGGGGATGACTGCTGACCCTCCCCAGTGCCCACCACCACAGCTGAGGGTCCTCCCCCACTACTGTAGACAACCCCAGTGGTCCCCAACCACCCCATGGCAGAATCAGGCCACCCTGTCACTACTGCAGGATCTGCTGCTATTGACCGCTCAAGGCCCCTGGCTAATTCTCCCCCATCCACCAATGGGGCCTCTACCTGAGGACGGAGGTCACCCACCCTGAATGTCCAAGCCCAGTCGTCAGTAGGGCCATTCGCAGTACCACTCCCCCCTGAGCCATCAGGCTTGAGGTTACCCAACTTCACTTCATCTCCGACGATCCTGCTCACCCTGCCAATATAGGGGTCGTTTCCCCTACCCTGTTGAACCCTCACATAGGCTGACCAACCCATACCCAACGACTTTGATACCACCCTGACAATGTCTCCCCGTTTGAAGGGGGGTTCTGCCGGGGTCATTCCACGATCATCCTCATCAGGTTCCCAACCCCATTCCAATGCGTAGATCCTTGCCTTCGTCACGATCATCAAATCCTCATCGAATCGGCCCAAATCAGTAGATACCACCAAATCACCTACCCTGAGTTCTCTCATTACTCTCCCTCCTCTATCCCTGGACCGTAATCAAACAGGCTCTCCCCATCCTGTTCCAACCCACCATCCACCCCATCTCCCTTACCACTCCCTGCTGTTGGGGGGACCTGTTGGGGTGGAGCTGGCTTACGTCCCTTCTGATCCTCCAGTCGCTCAAGTAGCCATTGGGCGCTCTTCCAGTCGATCTTCTCCGCGTTGATGAGCTTATTCATGGTATGGTACAAGTTGGTCAACATCTCATCTGTTAGGGAATCCCACATCTGGGATCTCTCGTTGAGTAGCAAGGCTGCCCTCTGCCGAACTATCCTGGCATTGCCCAGACGGATGGCCTTCTCCATTGGAATGCCCATGGCCTCAGCCGTCTCATCCACTGTGAAACCCTTGCTCAAATACTCAGCGAAGCTCAGCATTTCCTGGGTCAGGGTCATGGCCTCCTCAACTGGGGGTCGTCCTGTTCCCTCCCAATAACGGCCCTCCTTGCGTCCCTTGACGCTATCCCCCACCCCAGCTGTTGGGGGTAGTGGAAGCAGATCCCTGCCCTTGGCTGTCTCCGGTGCTCCCTTCTTTATTATCCCACTACCCTTTCCGGCCATAGTTCCTCCTCAGTGTAATTTTCCTTGTAAAGTCGTAGCAACCCCTTCTTGTCCACTACCACATAGGGAACCCCTTTACCCTTGAAGAACTCCATCCACTTCTCCAACACTTCAATATCCTCCTTAGAACCACACCTTATTATGGGCAAGAAATCTACCACCTTGTCCTTCTGAGCTTCCAGCTGGTACATCCTGTCCAGCCGATTGAACAGGGCTGCCCCATCACTCCCTACTGCAATATTGTAACCATGAAAAGTTTGTTGCTCCATAATCCCTCCTTCTTACATCGAAACTCCTGACAGATGAAACTTGATCCTCAAGTCCTCATGGCAGTGCTGACACTTCACTGCCTTCTTGAACACCTTACTACCACAGTAAGGACAGTCCTTCATGGTAGCATCTATTTCCACCCTGTCTATGAGTGAGCCCAATATGCCACCTGACTTCCGCTTGCCATCCGATCTCAAGTCTGCTGGACTCATGCCCCCAAGTAGAACCCCAAGCCCTATGGTAGCGACAAAAAACAATGGGTTGATGGTCAGGGCTATGAATATGCTCCCCACCATCAGTGCTGCAACTATGAATCTTGCCATTTCAATATTCCTCCTTAAAATTAAAGATCCATTACTTAACCATGAACTAGACATATCTCAGTTCCTGTGGTTCTCCCTTTTAAATGACAAGTGCAAGAAGAATAAAATTGATCTTGGACAGTCACCCAACCACAACCACCACATCCATGGCAAGGAAGAAATTCATATAAACCAATAGTAGAATACAAATCACCAGTCTTTACTTTGCCAGATCCATTACAAACTGGGCACCTTTCTGCATGACTCATTTCTTCACCTCAACCTAAAAATTTCTGTTGTCCCTTAAAATGTGAGCGGGCAGGGTCACAACTGACCCTACGAAAACAGGAGGGAAAACGCAGGGCAGGTCCGGTACCCCACCCGCTCACGCTGTTTACCGTTTATTTAATGCTCTTTTCCTCATCTACAGTAAGCTCCACATCATAAGCACTCTTATAGCTGAAGAATTCCTTAGACTGTATTTTATACCTTTTATAAAGGGCGGTAGTCTTGATCACCTTCCAGGCCTCCTCCCTCTTTATGGGCTGATCATTGAGTCCGGAGTTCATCGCCCTGAGCATCCTCCTACGGGACTTTTTAAAACCGTAATTCTCCACGAATCCCACCTCAATCTGGGCCTCTGATAGGCTGCATATGGCAAGGCCCCTACAGGCGACACCATCCCTGGCACCCACCGTAACGCAGATACGGGGCAGCCCCGTTATATGATCATTTAGTACATAATTTCTTACCACCACTTCCTCCGGCAGGTCTCTCTCCCCCAGTTTTTCCCTCATCACATCCTCCCCTTTCTGTCATTGGGTTATGTTTCCAAAACCTGATTTTCCACCACCACCTCATAGCCTTCGACCGTAAGATTAACCCATACGTTGATAGCTTCCGGGTATACCCTACTCACCACTTTGCTAATAGTTTCCAAGGTCCCCTCTTCTCCATCCCCCAGTTCCACCCTGAAAACATCCTTCTTTATTAATTTCACCCTTCACCCCTCCTTATTTTGTGGTTTCACAAAAAGAACACCACTATATATTATGAGTAAAGTACTCAAATTAATCCCCAAATAAGCCGCTTCTGCTGATCCTGGCCAGATTCCCGTCCAGCGAGAAAAGCTCCTATCGTGACCATCACAATCACATTGCAATCTTTGCCCTCCGCAATAAGAACACCTCTCAATATCGCAACCTTCTTGATGTTTAGCTCCAGGAGCTACTCCACACTCTGGACATTTTTTAAGCTCACCCATAATAAACCCTCCTCCCCCTTTTTATTTTCTACCCTCCAGATAATCCTTTATTATCCTCTTTACTCCCCCAACAAAAAGTAAATCAAAGCAAAAGGCCCCTTGGTACCAACCAAAACTAAATAGAGAAGTCTCATGACAATCCCCATACTCAACAAGACACACCTCTAAAAGGAGAGTGTGGTAGCCTCTCCAATATTCAAAGCTGAAGTTAAATAGGTTTATCTTCTTCATTGCCTACACATATCAAGGAACCTACCATACTCCACCTCCAACATTCTCCGCTTGCCCCTGTCCCGCTGATCATTCAGCACATAGCGAACCATCTCTTTGGAAAGGGTCAGAACCCCACATACAGTGTTGAAACTGGTAGGGTCCTCCCCATCATCCTCATAAATCCACTGTCGGGCTTCCGTGTGAATATCGCTATTCGGTGGGTAGCCCAGCATATCATTGATGGCCTTGTGGAGCAGCTCCTCTGTGAAGTTGATGATCGATTCCACACTCACGACCATCTGCTGTTGGGTTGTTGATGACATATTCACTTCCCCAAACATTCCACAATACCCCGCTCCTCTTCATACAAGAGACGTTTTACTTCCCATGAAAGGCCCGGCCTAAAAGGATCATCCACATGATGGGATACCAGGTAAGAAAATTTTACTGGTCCACTCTTCCCTCGTACATAAAACACCTTCGATATATCATCTATAAAACCTACCATTTTTAACATGCCCAATTTCCTCTTATGTTCGAGTATTCCGCAGTAGGACAACCTTAACCACCTTACTCCCAAACCGCTTGGCCCGTTCCTTCTTCCACATAAATATATCCACCCTGTTCTTGTGCCTACTGTTCATGAGGTCATTTATCATGAACACACCATGGCCGTTGATGTAGACCCTCATCCCGAAAGTCCACCCAGCGTCAAATAAATCCCTACTGACGGCCACGGTCCCGAGCCGTACTCCCCTCATGCTGGCTGTAATGGTAGGGTCTTGGTCGGTTTCCTCTGTACATGGGGTATAGGCAGTAACTGTTACCTTCCTGTTCCAATTGGCCCTGAGAGCACGGATGTTGGCTTCTAAGAACCGTACTTTCAACGCTGATAGTTTCAGTGCCACATTTGAGTCAGCCAATCGCACCTCCAAATTGGACACCCTATCCTGCAGGGAGATTATTCTGTTACTATTCACATTCACCACCAGTGTCAGTGCCACAAGTGCCACAGCAAGGGCTACCACCATTGCAGCTATCCCTACCACAAACCTCTCAAACATATTCATCATCCACCTTCTTTGGATTATCCCAATAGAATCGTATCCCATTGTTGGCCAGGTCCCCAATGAGCTGGGAGACCCTCATATCCTTAAGCTCCTTTGCTGAAAAGCCCTCCCCAGATCCTCCAGCTGCTTGTATAGCCTGATGAAGACTATCATACATTTCCATTACACTCTGTGCTATATTCCTTCTTATTACATCTATCATTAGTCCTCCTATTTCACCCATCCCTATTAAAATTTCCTTTCCTTTATCCCTATTATATAATATTTTCCTGATTTTTTATCTGAAAAAAGATCTCAATCTACCTTTTTCTTCATCCAAGAAATCACTGACTCTCCCATGGCCCTCTGCATATCGTAGGCCAACCCCCACAGCTCCCCCCTCTCCTCCATATCCAGACCCTGATTGGTCAGGAGATACTTCGTAGCACAGAATGCCTTATAATCAGCCATGGACATGGCAAACTCCTGAAAATCCCGCCTGCACGGGGCACACAGGTAGGCAGGGTAAGAATCAGTCAACATTAATTGGGTTGCCCCTTCCTGACCACACCTCTCACAATCATTCCTATCCGGCCCCTGATAAACCACCTGCTTGGCATTGACCTGAATTATCGGGAGTGATTCAAGCCAGTCCCTAATCCTGGTCCTCAGTCCCTTTAACATCCCCATTGACTCCACCTCCTTTAGCCCTCTCCCATACCAGTATCACCCTCTCTGCCTCTGATATGAACGTCAACTTCCTATGAAAGGGCAGATCATCCCACCCCACCACATCTGGAGGCATACGTGTTTCCCCATAATAGGTGTTCAATTCCTTTGCCAACCTCAATTTGAATTCCCCGCTCACATCTCCCCCCTAAATGTATATTCCATCCACGCCTTAAATCGTTCCCACAAAGAGTGCTTGATTAAGGGATGCCTTGATATTACCGTCCATTCGGCCTGTGAACAAGAGAAATACTCATTACTCCCATCAACAAGATTATCAAAATCAACTTTCAACTCACACCTCCATCCTTAATCATTACTTATTATCTGTTTCCAACCATCTAATTTTTTTGCCTTTGGATATTGCATATTCTAATTCGCTTCTGGTACTTTCTCCAATATACCCTCCAACATTAAGGATCAAAACCTCATCTGATATGTCAATTTTTCGCTTATGAAGCTCATCCAAATTCTTTTTTACTTCATAAAACTCAGCAGGTGTCATATCTGAAAAACCCTCATCGTCAGACTTCATATTACATCCAATTGACAAGACAATCTTACCTGACAAAGTTTCTCTAGAATTTTGCTTTACAAATTCATCTTTGAATTTTGTACTTCCACAAAGAGTTACGATTATTGGTTTCACATCTCCCCCCTCAGCCTAATGACAACGTAGGCCACGATCAAAATTATGAAAATGGTTAGCCACACTCCTTATCCAATTTTCCCTGAATCATCGTATCCTCCAGCGGGGCTGTCGCTCATTGCCGCATTCAGGACATGCCCATGTAATAGAAACATTTGGAATCCTCATTGATCCGCAGTGAGGGCAGTCTGATCGTCGTGTTGGTTTTTCCTCATTTCTGCACCCCACACACATCTGAACAGGGTCCAGATAGAATGGTGACTTTTCAGAGAGAATGGTTTCGACGCACTCTTTGGGGATTGTTTTTCTTTTGCAGTTCATGTTTCCTCCTGAAAATATTTTCTGTTTTTCAAATAAAGCTCATGGTTTCCTAATGGTTTTGTCCTTTTTAGATTTTCTTTTACAAGCTCTGTCCAAATAGGCGGAGGAGTGACACCAATACCTTTGCCACTCCACTCAACCCAATAATTGCACCACTTCCACCACATAGGGACAACAAGCCATGAACGTTTATCTGCCCTTGATAACCTGCTTTCACAATATCCTGATTCTTCTGGACAGTGACCTGCGACTAAGTCATGGGATCTATAAGCAAGATACGATCTGCGATGCTGACCCAAATGCCATACAACTTTAAAAGATAAATCAGCACCTTTCTCCCAATGTCCTATCTTGGCTTTATCATCAGACAGGTATTGCCTTCCGCATACTCCACAGTCATGCAGGAATATGCAGATCAATTCCCACCATTTCGGCCATGATTTATATTCTAGCCGCCATGCCAATAATACCCATAGCGGATGAAGTAAAAATTGATGACAGCCTATTAGATATGATTTGGTTCCTTCAGTCATTTTGAATATTTCTCCTACTGCCTTTTCCTTTATTTTTGTTGCCGAGGGCAGGACTTGAACCTGCACGGTAGCATTAGGCGACCTCCACTTAACCTGCTCGGAACCCCGTCGGGCGTGGACAGTATCTACCTTACGCATAACTAAGTGTCTATTATTCCACCACCTCGGCATAGATTTTACAATCCTCACATTCACCATTCCTCTCCATGCGGACAATTTGATTGAGGCCATAAGATAATATCACCTCTCCCTGTAAATGCTATCCATGCACATTTAATTCGATGCTTGATCGAAAAATAGCCTAATGGCCGTGCAGGAATCCATCTTCCTGGTGATATTTCAGATAAGACATTACCATGTAGAATTTGACTGTGAAAACTTTCAAGTTTAAAAATATTGGGTGCGTTTTCCATCATTCCCCTCCATGCGGGCAATCTTTGCAATCCTTATAGTATTCCTCAACATCAAGACTCGGTATTATTTCACCAGTACCATGACACAAACTGCATCGGTTTTTAGTGTTAGGTTCCATAAAGTAATCCAGCAGCATTTCAAACTCGTCCCGGGGCCAGCTCCCTTTGCCACCCTCAGCGATGTATTTCCGCCAGGCGTCCCAGCGGGACATGAGGTGTTCTCTATTCATTATTCCCTCCACTATAGGTTTTTTATATCCGACTTTTCCCAGATCAATCCTGAGCTGTTCCTCACTGACATTGTCAAGATATTCATTCATTCTTGCTTTTATCCTCTCAAAACCGTTTGATTGTCTCATTCCCCCACCTCGGCATGTTTAGTAGTTTTTGTCGGTTCCCAATTTCTTAGCAGAAAAAAACTGGATTCATCATTACTTGGATCTCCTCCAGCTGGTCGTAATGGTTCGATTCCACATAACCAGACTGGCACTCTCTTATAACCCCGCTCTACAAGTCTTCTTGCTATGCAAATAATGCAAAGGAGTCCGCTCCCATCCCCTGTTGGAGAAATATCATTCCATACCCTGTCAGGAATTATAGCTTCAATCCAACCTGGATCATCATAAGAAAGACCACAATCATAACATCCCACTATTTCTACCACCTCGGCATTAGCCTTTTCTGTTTTTATACAGACTGCACCAATTATTTTTGTTTATTTCTTGCTCCTTAAATGCCTTATGACCACCTTCTGAGATCATGTATTTTCTTCTCCACAATCCCCTCATATATAGAATGCTGTATGCTCTATCCCACAGGATAAAGCTCTATCCATTAAATCTGCTTTTATTTTATGATCCTTAATTGAACAACTCATTCCCTCACCTCGGCATCATGATACTTCTTCACATTGATAAAATTCCTTATGCCAACTACAATATTCTTGTTTCGTAGTCTTCTGCTCCCTGGAAGATGATACGATTTCCACCTCCCATGGTGTTTTTTAGCACTCATAAACATAATGACTACGCACATCATCCAAAACCAGGCCCAATTCCGATTAGGCCTTATTGCTCTCCTCACTATTATCCAATACAGGCTCATTTCTCTACCTCAATACTAACTAATTAGACTGAAACTGTGTATGAATTTCTTCTTCAACTTTCCCAGTTTTTTGGTCACACCGATAACTGATGGTTCGTCCCGTAAGTTTTCCATCTTTACCGATTTCCCTCCGGTGACCATACTCCCATTGTGGCTTCTTGTTATCTTTGCTTTTCATCTTTCCTCCCCTCCCTTAAAAATTTGCTGCACACATAGAATTATAAAAAGAACAATTATCACAGCTCTTTACTGGATTAGCTAATATCTGTTTTATAGCCACGCTTTGACAATCATAACAAAACAGACTACTATTTATTAGATATTGAATACGACATCGTGACCGATTAAATTCTGTTGCTTCTCTCATATCAATACTACCACACACAGGACATTTCCGATTCTTCATTCCACTACCTCGGCTGTGTACAGTTCACAAACCCCTGCACCCAAGGACTTTGACCTTATATCTCGGTATACCCCTTGCATTGCATAAGGACCATTTAGGAGCAATATTTTTGTCACTTTTATGGTAGCTCTATGTCTTACATTAGGATTTGTACAAAACGAGACAAGAATTCTATTAGCTTCCTTTTGTAGTGTCTTGTTCTGTTGTTGTTGCCTATTCATTCCCCCTCCTCAGTTCAGGGCAATTCTGTTATACGCAAGGCCCAGAAACCATCTTTTCTCTCGATCCATTCCCCGACATTAATTGATTTACCGTCGTCTGTCTCGACTTCTACAAATCTTCCTGCATAGGAACCTGGTGGACCATCGAATATAATATTTATTGGTTGCCCCATAATTCCTATTTTTGTGCTACTTTTAGGCATTGGCATAGCTACTTCCACTTATCCCCATACTGGAGCTTCTTGAGGAACCTGTAAATTTTGAACTTGTGAGCAATGCACAGTAGGGGCGTCTTGACCAGATCCATCATCCAGCAGATCATATACTGTCCAAACCTCCTTGACCTAAATACCGCCTTCCAATACAGGCCCTGGAATGGCTTCAAACACCACATCCTCTCAAAGAAAGGATTGACCTTAAAATGCAAGTTCCAACGATCAAGCAGCCCCCACAGATCACAGTCATGGATCGCCATGTGGAATCGCCTGTCTGATGGATTCAACCGATTATTTATCAGGAGGGAGTAGTCTTCGGGGCGGAGTCTTGGGTGGCAGAACTCGTCGTAAATTTTGGTGCCAGGGTAAGGGGTGGTAACCCCGAAGATTACCCCGGCCGAAGGCTTCAGCTCCTCCAGCAACTTGTAGGTTGCTTTCAAGTCCTCTTCGGTCTCGGTAGGCAGGTTGAGGAGCATAGTAAAAAACGACCGGAGCCCATACTTCCGGCACCACTCGGTCACCTGTCTCACCTGTTGTAGCGTAATGCCTTTGTTCATCCGGTCCAGAAGTCGCTGTGCCCCGGTCTCCACTCCTATATCCAATTGCACACAGCCCGTCTCCTTTAATCCCCTGACCATCTCTTCAGTGGCCACGTCGGCCCTGGTTTGGCAAGCATATGGGATCACCCCCCTGCTATGGGTGGCGATCTCAATTCTCGACTTCTTTTCAAACCACTCCACCATCCACTTCTTACTCATACCAAACATATCATCAAAGAGGTAGAAAAAATCTATGTTGTAGTTGTACCTCAGGTGGGCTATCTCAGCTATGACACTCGTAACGGGCCTCAGTCTTGCTGCCTTGCCCTTATTGGCTTTCCACACTACATTCGCGGCACAGAACGAGCAGTCGAACGGACAACCACGACCTGCGAACACGCACATCATACTCGTGTAAATTCGTCTTATTATTAGCTTCTGAGGCTTCAAATAAAAATTAAGATCCACCAAGTCATAAGCAGGCATAGGCAAGTTATCCAAATCCATAAACGGTCTTGGTTCTGTTCTGACATACTCCCCTCCCTTGATAGCGTAGGACATGTAGGCAATGCCCCTAACTTTTCCAAGGGGCCAATCATAATCGTCAAGGACAGCCACCCTCTGATTCCATAACTCCCAACATGTCTCCTCTCCCTCCCCTAATATGGCCACGCCAAAGGGGCTTTCCGCATAGATGAAATCTTTCGGGTCAATCGTCGCGTGAGCGTTGCCAACCAACAATGTGGTGCCCGGTTGTATGCTTTTAATGAGCCCTCCAAGACGAATAATGGCAGCATAATCACTATGAAAAGCAGCCACCCCGATAAACACCGACCGATTTTCGTCCTGCCGGAGAGCCACCCCAATCTCCCTATAATGCCCTTCGATGTCATGTGGTCTGTCACCTCCCTTCGGATCTATAATCTTGACTCTGAGCCCCTTATTGCGCAGATACGCAGCCAGGTACATGAAGTAGTAAGGTGGGTGTGGATTGCGAGCGTTGGTAGGTGTAGTTATGAATAGAAAGTCAAGCATGATTACACCACCAAACCTTGCCCTACCAACTCCCTGGATATTTCACTATAAACTGTCCCTGTGAACATCATAGCGATCTCACCGGAGAACCTCTTAAAACTATACCTGAGTTCTGTATTCGGCCCACCCGATTGTCGCAATACCTCCAACAGATCCAACCGATTGAAACAGTGGAACAATAGTCGTGCTTCCCCCACACTTTCCACCGTCAACTCAAGTACGAAGGGTTTGAACGTCTTTAGATCCACTTCCACAGGTTTGATTTTTCCTTTCATGACTCACTCTCCTTAACTTTGACTTTCCAAGTAAAACTCATAACCCAGCTCAATACAGGATTGCAGACACTCCAGTAAGCTCGGATGGTGGCCTGTAGCCCCACACCAAAGACCTGATTTGACGATGAATCCTTGATCTTCTTTCACAACCATCCCTATTATTTTATTATCCTTCTTGGCAATGATTACTTAGAACCTTCCGTGTCTAACACATCATGGATACTGACCTCATTAATGGCATTGAACTTATCTATACCTACTATTTTTTTCATCCTTCCATCCCTCCTTTAAAAAACCTTCTTGCTGAGTTCAAGGGCCTGCCCATCCGTGAAGCCCTGTTCCTTCAGAGCCATGAACTTGGCCCTCTGAAGCTCAGCAGTTAACTTTACATAAGCTATCAAAACTGGAAGATCCACCTCCATCTTTCGGAGGGCCTCCTTTATCGCATCAGGCATCCCCCCACCCTGCATCATCACTATTTTACCCTTATCATCTCCGTCTGACATATTCTTCCCTCATCTTCTGCAGTCCACATTGCTTAAGACAGGTTGGGCATACCACACCCCACCTATCTACCCTATGTCCGAACCTTGCATCACACCGACCGCATCGTACTATCAACATATTCACCTTGGGTGTCCACCACGCCCCCACTATCCTATGGATAATCACAGGAAGTCCCAAGCCTTCTTGTGTTCCCTCGTAGGGCCTGACGATACTATACCAACATTGTAACCCAGATCATTCTGCAGTTCCCGCAAGTAATCCTCTGTGCGGTCAGGGAACCTCTTATATGAAGGGACCACTTCCCCCAATATATTGGTCAAGTCCACCTGATAGCTGAGGTCTCCTTTGATGGGGTTCTTGCGTAGTTCATAGATGGGTTGTCCCCCGTCTCTCTTGTAGCTATTACATACGAAACGGCTACCAAAGTCAGCCCCGAACCGATCAACATTTGTGATGGCCAGAAAATCCACCCCACCACAGACATCAAGGGCATACTTGGCCAGCACCTCATCGAACCAACCCACTCGAAACTTCCCCTGCCACTGGTGGTTACTGGAGTTGTGGATTTCGTGAAATCCACTGGGGTTACTACCTTTCATTCCCTCGTCCTCAGTGGGAAAGGGTCCAAGCCCATGCCTTACTCCGTAAGCTCTCAATGCCCCAATCCTTGTGACAGACCCCTGATAACCTATCTCTTTCAGTAGGATGTCAGCATTCTCAAATGTACATGTGCTCCATGTGGTGTGGGGATGAAAACCATACCATTCATCCAGCAGCACTCCCTGGGCACCCTCAAAGATCAGGTCGCTATCCATAGCGAGGTCCTTGAGGTAACCACCCCCTACCATCGTCCAGTCACGAGCCACTTCATACATCCGTTCGGCCACGGCAGTGGGAGTACGGCTGGAACCAAAAGAATTTATACAACCTACAAATTGTGAAACCTTCAGATCCCGTATCTCAGACAACTTATAGCGAAGAGTTGATATATTCGCAAGGTCCGCCACTCTCACGGAAATCTCAGGACAATACAGGCTGTCATAGACAGTCTCGCCTATCCCTACACCCACACTGCCATGGCGGCACTCACCACGGCATTCCCGTTGAAGTTCCCGCCCCCTATTGGCCATAATATGAAATGGGGTCACTACCAGGGCATCTGAATCCACAGTCAGCCTACTGAAGGGGACACTGAGCCCCAATTGTTTAAGGTGCTGAGCCTCATTCCATAGGGCCAAGGGATCAACCACCATAAACCTTGATAAGTGGGTGGATGCCCCAACAAGGGCGCCACTACCAAATTGGGCGAACTCATGGTGTGTCCCTGTTGGGGTCACCACATGGTGTGCTGCCTGAGCTCCCCCGTTGAACCTAACCACCACAGACTTTGAAGTCCGTCGCCTATCACATAGGAAGTCCACCAGTGAGCCCTTCCCCGCGTCCCCAAAACCCAAGTCAACTATAATGGTAGCAGACATGGCCTAAAACCTCACGAAGCGATCTATGACCGGTTTAATAGCAGCACTCACTGAGTCCCTATTGGGTCCCTTGATGCCCATGTCCTTGAGTACGGCCTCAGCATCCTTCACAGCTTCCAATCCATAAACTATGCCAGCTATGATTTCACAAACCAGGCCCGAGTCCTGTACCTTGACAAAGCGTTCACCAAGCAGCTTGATCCACCCCAGCTTGATGTCATCCCGGTCCGGGTAGCCACCATCCATACTGAACAAGTGAAACACCTCCCACTGCTTCAAGACTTCCTTTACTAGGGCAGCCACGGGTTTGTCACTGTCCACCTCTGTCCCGAAGACCCCCTTCAGCTCACTCCTCTTCAGCACAGGCCAAAATGCTTCATCACCCATAGTAAACAGATAACCCTTCTGTCTCCGCTTCTCCCAGCAGTCAGTAGTAGTATGGTTGGCCGCAAACCAATAGGCCAGCCCATAGGACTCCATCATCTGCCCTCCGCCACCACCCTCAAGGATGATGTTTCGGAGCTGCTCATCGAACCTGTTGTCCGACTCAAACTGCCCCACCTGGAATGGGAACTGATCTGCATAACTGTCCCCGACAGCTCCCACCAACACCTGGGGGTCTTTCATCTTGGCCTTATCTACAATGATGTCCATAAGTTTGGTAAGTTTACCCTGCAGCTTCTCAGGTACCGTCCCCATCGATCCGGTGACATCAAATATAATGGCCACCGGCCTGGAACTGGGGTGCTCTGAACTATCCCTGCTCTCCCTGATCCCACCCTTCATCAGTTTAGGATCGAGGTCAGGGTGAATCACTTTCACCTTACCTTCCCTGTAACTCTTGGTGTAGGCAAAGTCGTCCATCCCTGTTGCCCGCCGCACACTCGTACTTGACAAGTAACTCACATTACTCCAACTTCCACCGCCCATAATCTACCCTCCTTTCTTGTTTTCCTATCTTGTGTTAAAATTAATAAAAGCCTTACCTAACCAAACCCTACCTCACCGTACCGTACCAGATAAATCTTGTTTTCCTATCTTGTGTTAAAATGTTTACTCAACGTCGATGCCCTTGATCTCCCTGAACGGTAGGAAGGTCTCCCGGTCGCCCTGCTTCACCAGCATCCACTGCAAGATGGGATCAACTTCCTTGACTATGTATCCAGACTCCCGCCCCCAAGCCAACCTGATGGCCACCTTCTTCCCGACCACCCTATCAAATATTGAACCCTGCATCACTTCCACTCCATCACTTGCTTTTGCCATAGTTCCTGTTCCTCCTTCTAAGTTAATTTTATCCATTCATCTCATCAGTTTAAAAAAATCATCCCTGAACTCACACAGGGCCTTCAACTCCTCCCTATCCATAGAACAGCAGTGGTCAGGGCCGACCGCGCCCTTATCATAGGTGAAGTGCTTCTCGATGGCCCTGGCCCCGAGCACTATTGCCGCACAGGCTGCCGTGATACCCACTGTGTGATCTGAGAATCCATACCAACCCTTGTCAAAAGAATTCCTGTGCAAGTCCAACCTCTCAATGGGTGTTGGATACTCCGACACACAGTACATGGGGTAGAACCCACCAGGACCCACCCCCTCATTTAGTCGCCTCATGGTCGCTTCCAGCCTCTCCACCTCCTCATCCACCATACCGAACGACACAAAGAAGGGCTTCCCAGTAGCCTTCACTGCCTCCACATAACTGTAATCATACAGGGAACGGCTTGCCACCTTATGTCTCCTCACCAGCTGTTCTTCCAACCACCCAAGTCGTTCCTCATCAAAGGCACTGGCCATAAACTCTATACCCATATGGTTGCAGGTGACTCTCAAGAGTCTTGTGTCATAGTAATCAAGCTCCGACTCCAATATGACCGACCAATCCTCCGGGGAGAAGTCAGAAGGGTGGAGGCGCTTCTTGGGATCATACAACTGAAACTTTGCTACATCAGCGCCACAGCCCTTGGCAGCCTCTATGAGGGACTTGGCTATATTCATATCACCCTGGTGATTTATCCCTATCTCCGCTATAATTTCACACCTTGTCACTTTGTAGCCCTCCCTCCTTATTTTTTTTGGTTCACTTTTTCTGCTTGGTTTTCTTTTATATTTTGGTTCACTCAATTCCTCCACTCCTTTACCCCTATTATATATTATTTTTCCGATTTTTTATTCAGAAAAAGAGTTCCATAGACTAATCCACTTGTTCAGTATAACTGAAGGCCGATAAAACTCAGCAAAATCCTCTCTACAATTACCACCCATCCGGCCTATCGCCCTTCTATTCATACCCTCAAAAACAGGGATGAACTTTTCACCAGCCTCGGTGTCCACATGGTAGCCGTTGTATCCGTCCACAATAATTTCCTTCAATCCTCCGACAGAAGGATTGACTACAACTGGCCTACCATACATCAGGGCTATCAGGATAACATTGGGAAAGTCCTCATCCCTTATGCTCGGAACCACCAACACATCACAGGCGTTAATTATTGAATAGTCATGGAAGGCAAGGTCTTCCTTTATGTTTGGATTGGTATCATAGGCTTTTGCCCACAACCGTTCCTTATAATGGGAATCACCCCCACTACCCACAATAGTAAATTTCCACCCATTTTTATCCCACCTGCTGGGGTATTCCAACAGTTGATTCAACAATACATGAAATCCCTTCCTCTCTTCCCACACCCCAAGCGACAGGAACAGGGTGTCAGCCCTATCAGCACCAAGTGCCGCCCGGACGGTATCCCTATCCTCTGGCTCCCTCCACATCACGGTGTTTGGAATTATGGCCCAATTCTCTAAGGGATCACGCCAGTCCCCATTCCACAGGAATTCGCTGGCATACATGAGAGTTTCCGAAGCGGTGACGAACCTTGTAACTGACTTCTTCACCCATCCAGTGATTGGGCGCTCCCACCACAAGTCCCTCGTGGTAGAGTTGATCATGTAGATAACGGGTACATTAAACAACCCCGCTGCTATCGCTGCTGAGTTGCAACTGGTGGCCCCTGGGTATCCACCATTGTTGATGTGTACAACGTCAGGCTTTACTACAGAAAACAAATCCTTAAACTTCCTTACTTCCCCCTCCATGCAGGGATACCTCAGGGCCATGGCTGGGCGGAAGGTCCTGGCCCACTCATACACCCTCGTCACAGGGAGGTGGAGAGGGTAGAAGTTGGCCCCCATCCTACCAACCCACTTGAACATACCCTTGGTGTACTCAGGGGTGCTGCGGTAACTGAAGGTCACATCAAATTGCTCTGCTACCAAGGGACTGTTCAAAAACACCCCTACCATATTCTCACTTCCAGCCCACTCTGCGTTATCACTATGTATATGTAATCTCTTCTTCATTAGTTTCTTCTTCATTTATACCCCCATTCAGAAATCAAAAAATCTCTCACTATGCTCTTGCTCAACAGGAGGCACCTTATTATTATCCTCCTGTACAGGAAAACAACTATACACTGTTGGTCCAATCGGAATGATGCTATCCCCAAAAGTGGAACCTTCATAAAATGTGTACAACACAACTGGCTTCTGTGTTGAAGCAACCACCTCCATCACCCTTACCACGTCCGTTGGGTCCCCGACACTAATGATGCTATCCATCCGCAGCCTACCACCAATAATAAAAGCCAACTCATAATCACCATAAGTTATGAATGGTCCCCTGACTATTGATAGCTGGATACCAGATATAAACTCCACCATGAGATCCAAGTGTCCAAAAACTTTCTCCCTATGCACAACATTTACAATATTTGCTATTACTGATTTTGGCAATTCCACACCAAGGATGTAACTCAGCTCCCCAAATGACATAGTACGCATTATGAAACCTCCCTAAAACACCCTGTCTGACGAGCAAAACATGGGGTAGGCTCAATGATCTCCCCAAACCTTACCTCATATACCCATTACCCTCTCGATACAGGTTAGCGTCAAGATTCACATTGCTCCAAAACCACTCATTTTCCCTGTACCACTGGATGGTCTTCTGTATTCCAAAATCAAACCCCTCCCCTTCGAAATACTTCCCCTCCATACCCATCACCCCTTGTACCAATTTGGTGCTGTCGATAGCATACCGGCTGTCGTTGCCTGGCCTGTTGGGAACTTGATCTACCCACTCTTCAAAAAGTAAATCCTCTTCATCATGAGCGATACAATACCCTCTCGGAAACAATGTAAACAGCAAAATATCTTGCACCACTCTCTTATTATTTAGTCTAAATCCACTACCAAGATTGTACACTTCCCCAACTATCCCACTGTTCATCACCTCATATAAAGCACTGACGCAGTCCTCCACATAGAGCCATTCCCGAACTTCTTTCCCCTCTCCATGCATCAACACCTTCTTGCCCTGAAGCAGCCTTGTGATAGCCATGGGCACAAGCTTCTCAGGGTACTGATTGGAGCCGTAGTTGTTGCATGGCCTTATAATGATAACTGGAAACCCATAAGTCTTGTAGTAGGAGAGGAGGAGCAGGTCAGCACAGGCCTTACTCGCCGAGTATGGTGAGGTGGGGTTGAGTGCCCACGTCTCAGATGCTTCATCGTACACCTCCCAACAATTCACAAGTGTCTGTACTGAGATAGGGCCATACACCTCATCTGTGCTGATGTGAATGAACTTCCTCACCCCGAACTCTTTGCTCAGACGGACCAGGTTGAACAACCCCATCACATCAGTCTGGAGGAACGCCTCAGGCTCCCGTATGGATCTGTCCACATGGGTCTCGGCAGCAAAGTTCACCACCACATCCACTGGAGAGTGCCCATCAAAAACCCAATCCATAAGATTATCACCTATGTCAACACGGAAGAAAGACAGGCGTGAACTTTCCCAAGAAGAGGCATAGCGAGTAGAAACAGGAAATAAAAAACCAGATGGCAAATTCCTCACGTTCCCTGCATAGGTGAGCTTATCAACGACCACTATCCGATCATCAGGACATTCAGCCATCAACTTCTTAACAAAATGGGAACCCATGAACCCCGCTCCCCCTGTGACCATGATTGTTCTCATTTCGTCTCCTTATAGAAGCGCAGATCAGGTGGATTTGGCTCAAGTGCTGTCCTCTTCAGTGGGTAGTAAAACGTGAACGCTTCGGCATATCTGATACCTTCCGGCCTGCCCTGCTCACCTTCAAAGCTCTTCATCCGATCCCACAACATGGTGATGTTGTCGAGTCCCTGTGACCTATATTGGAATAGGGCCTTGACCTTCCTATCCACCGCCTCCCCTATGTCCACCAACAGGTCGGGGGCCTGTGCCACTCCCGATATCCTTACAGACTCGGGCCTGAATTGGACACCAAAGAAATACACCATCGGAACCCAGTGCTTCTCCACATCCACCCAAGGGTACTTCACTGCTGCCTTCAGAGCCCGGCATACTATCTTGCCACATTCGGCGTGATCCCAGTGGGCGAATTCGTTGGGATGGTGGGTAATGACGATGTCTGGCTTCTGCTGGCAAATATACTTTGCCACCTCCCTAACATTCTCGGCAGTCAATATCAAGGGCTCATCACTATTATTAAATAAATAAGTTTCTTTACACCCCAAATAATTGCAAGTACCCTTAAACTCCTCACACTTCATATCTACTATACTCATCCCGGAGGTAGGTTTGATAGTAGTATGACTATTCATCCCATACGTCATGGTGGCAGCAACCACTTCATCTCCCCTGTCAGCATGTAAGCACATCGTCCCTCCGGCCAAATCCACTGGATCAGCCGGATGAGCCCCTATCACAAGTAATTTCATTTTTTTGCCTCCTTGTTCAAAATCCCCTTGTCGATGAGTTTTATCTCCAATCGTTGTATTCCCAGTTGCAGTTCCTTCCCATCCCAGTAAGGCCAACCACAATTATCACAAAGCAGGTCCAACCTACCACATTGTACTGAACTACATCTCTGACATATCAGAGTTCCCATTGGCTTGGTCAGTGTACCCATCACATCCAAATCCATTCGAATCGGACCCAGTTCACAGTCGCCGGATTCTGCAAACTCATGGCGTAGTTCATAGCCGCCCCCATCCGATCTATATATATCGGAGGATTGTCCAGATCCCACTGGGTAAGTGACCAGGATCTTGTAAGCTTATTGATCGGCTCACCTGGAACCACCCCTGCCATAACAGTCACCTGACACTTCAATGCCTCCTGATTCATCCCCGACCTCCTTGCTCATCTACCCATTGCTCCCTGGTAATCCCCATGCAGACTACATCCATCCTGACACAGTCTTCAAACTGAACATGACTGGGTTTGATCCCTTCCCTACAGAATCCTGCCCGCTCCCAAGTCCTCAAAGACGCAACATTTCCTGCAAAAATCTCTATACACACATGCCCCATACCCAAGTCGGTGAATGCCCACCACAGTAGCTTCTTCATCACCCTCACAGCTACACCCCGCGCCTCCACTATATAAATGAAGGCTTCGCAAAATTTGTGGAAGTTATTCACCCCGGACACCCCTGTCAGGCCAACTGGCTCGCCGTCCGCATAAACCACGAAGGCCCTGTACTTATCGGGATTATCCTTAACCCACAGAAGCCAACAGCGATGCTCATCAAGCTGAATCTCATGGTTCTGATACATCCATCTCCGCACTTCCCAACCATTTCGCCAGTCAAGCACCTTCCTTTTGACGGAAGGACTCTCTGACCTCAGGTCAGCCAGTTCTATCCGGACACCGTCTTCCTTACTGTAGACTTTCATTTCCTTCATCCCCAAGGGAGTCACCCTCAATATCTGACTCACCCTGAAACTTACTGGACAGCTCCGTAAACATGGACTCATCTAACTTTTTCCTAACCCCATTCAGGGCATCCGCCAGGACGTCAGTCTTCCCAACCATGCCACACAGCTGGTAAACAACATAGAACAGGGAGAGCATGAGGATGAACTCCACGTTGTCTTCCTTGTCCAATTCTCCCTTGATCCCTACCAATGAAGCAGAAATTGTGCCCTCAAAACTTGTCTTATCCTCCCCCTCTGCAAAGACTGACTCAACGAATGCTGCGGCAAAGGCCTCAAACTTGGGGTCAAACTTCCTCTCATCCATTACACAACCTCCTTCCGCAATGGTTTCGCCAGCAGGGTTTCCACCAGCCTCAACTTAGAAACGAGCCTTCCCTTTTGTCTCTTAAGTCGGTCATGGACCTGCTCAGACAGGGTGGGATGCTCCATCAGCTTCACCAACTTCTTCTGTGGTCTATTCATCTTGTACACCTCCTTCGCCTTCAAGTATAGGGCCCTGAAAGAACCCTCTGAATTGACAATCTGTCCCGTCGTCTTCTGGACTACTCGCCCATCGCCCTGGAGGAACCGCTTCACCGTCCTCAGCACGGAGTAGTCCTTCTGCCGACGAGACAGGCCCCCATACACTTCCTCCCTCAACCGTTTGGCTACACTATTCCTCATATGCCCTTCACCCCCGTCTCCTCAATGAACTGTTGATGCCACCCATACACCTTCTCATCCGATGCCCCGGAACAATTACAGGCAAGAACCCTCCCCTGTTCCCCAAGGCTCTCCACCCACTCCTCAAAAAGAGGCTCAGTATCAAAAACATATTTGGCCCTCAAATTAATATTGGCCATATCCTTGAACAGTGGGGTGCCTGGGTATGGGGTCATGAAGAACACCGCTGATGGGACCACTCCCATATCTTTACAGAACTTTATGCTCTCAGAGATGGTTTCGTCAGTCTCTCCCGGTGTCCCCACTATGAAGGTGAAGTCCTCGAAGGGCAAGTACTTCCTCACCAACGCGATGAACCTCTCGTACTGCTTCACTGTGGACTTCTTGTTCATAGCTCGGAGCATAGTGGGACTCCCACTCTCCAGCCCCAACCAAAGACCCACACAACCTGCCCCTGCCACAGCCCTTATGGCTTCTTCACTTAAGGAGGCCCTACCCGTGCAGGACCATGTAAGCCCTTCTACCACCCCACTCTCCTTCCTGCTGAGTTTCATCTGCCTTGAAAAATTAATTAGATTCTTACCAAAAGCACCAAAGGCATCATCATTAAAGTGGAGGTAATCTACGCCATACTTACTCCGAAGGAACTCCATCTCACTAATGATTTTGGAAGGCTCCCTCATCCTGTAACCCTCACCCATGTAGCAGTGGAAGCAGTAGCAACAACTAAATGGACACCCACGACTCCCTATGATGTTCATACTCTTCACCACTGCTTCTCCCTTACCATCTATCCATTTCCGTTTGTTGTAAGGACCGATTGGATTTCTAATGTAGGTGTACATCGGAAACAGATCATAGGCTGGGAAGGGGAGCAAGTCAAGTTGACCTTCAGGTAGGGTGGTAACAGGAGGGAACACCTGTGGACCAGTGGGAGTCTTCACAGCCACCCCTTCTCTCCCCCTCATTGAATCGAAGGTGGAAGGGAAGAGTCTCAATATGGTTTTCTCCCCCTCACCCATCGCACATAGATCAACCTCTGTATTATTCAATAGTAACTCAGGGACAGAAGTAGCAAGGGGTCCTCCACAGATTATCTCTACACCCTGTCCACACTGATCCCTGCACATCTTGGCTATCCGTTTCACTTCACCATACTGGGTGATGATGCCAGTCAACCCCACCACATCAGGATCATACCTTTGCAGTTCTCTCACCAGAGCTTCATCATCAAGTCGTAGGGCATTCAAGTCCAGCACGCTGACTATGTGATGTGTAAGCTCACGTAAGGTTGAAGCTATATAGCCGAGACCTGTTGGGAAACAGTTTGGCTCGGCCCACTCCCTGACCACAGGGTTAATCAGCAGTATCTTCTTAGGCTTCATTCCTCCTCCCCACCTTTGTAAAGCTTCTCGTAGATGTGGTAGGTAACAGGACCACCCTTCGCATACTGTTCCTGCTCTTCATCGGACAGCGACGCAAATTCCCATATCAGTTCAGCCCTCTCCATAGCCCATCCAAGAAAACACTCTGTATTACAGAAGTGGGGGCTCCTATCTGTGAATCCTGTAGAAGTGGGGATCATATCATCCAGCATGAGACATTTGTTTTCCGGCCCTATTGCCCTCATCTGTAAGTGGCCATTGATATCGCCCTTGACAAATAGGAACAGGATGGTGCCTGGGTGCCTCCTATGCCTCAGGGTGCCACAGTGGTGACAATTATACTTCTCTGCGGCCTGTGCAGCTTACTCAACTTGGCGGGATCATCCGTATAGGTTTCATCACTCATAGCTATCCACTCCTTGATTTTGCCGTCCCTTATGGAACCGTCCGGATTCAAGGCAGCACTCACACTTTCCCACTCCTCTCCCACAGGGCCAAGGCCAGAATATAATCAAGCTCAGTATCGATGTTAATGCCCCTACTGGCAGGCATCTCATATCCGACCATCCCTTCTATATAAAACTCTTCTTGCTCCTTGAACATCTCTATGTCACAGACATAGACCGCACCGTTGCTGACATACCTATCCAATTTGGTGCCAGATTCAACCCACTCCCTATTCCAATCAGGGAAATATCCAATTGGTTCCGTGTAAGGTGACAATTCTCCGGCTTCCCCTGCACGCATTATGGTATTAGGGTTTGCATATGTCCTGGTCATCGACATCACAGGCTTCCGCCCACATCTCAGGAACAATTCATAGGCCACCTGTATATCGGCTGGCTCACAAAAGGGAGAGGTGGGTAAGGTCATGACAAACGAGTCATAATACTTGCCCACCATCTCTATTGAGTGGAGGACAACCTCCACCGCTCGTACATGGGGAGCAGACAACCCCTCAGGCCGAACGATGATGTTGATCTCCACAGGGGTGGGTCTTTCAAGGAAGTAGTCAATAATCCAATGGGACTCAGTAGACAAGTAAACCCCTCCTGGGGCCAATCCACTCCATACAGCCCTGTCCACAGCATGCTCCACCAAGGGTTTCCTACCGAGGGGGAGCATATTCTTATTCTTCAACCGTACTGATTCAGCCTTAGCAGGTATCAATATAAATGGTTTACCTTCCGTAGTCATATTACAACTCCTCCAGCCCACATAGTAATTACTATACTTTATCGCTTGGGGATGGCCAATCACGAGCCACAAACTTCTCAACCTTTGCGTCATAACCACCCGCCATGGACACCAGACTGATGACCTTGTCCTGACTTGTCACCACACTCTCCTCAAGGACTTCCCTGGCATCAGCCTTGCTCTTAGCCTTTATAATGTAGTATTTTATTTCAAACACTTCCACCAGATCTTGTAATTTTTCTACCATATTCAACTCCTCTTTTTTCTATTATATAATATTTTCCTGATTTTTTTCTTAAATTATTTTTTCATCTGTTGGAGGTCCTCAAATTCACAGGATACTCCCCATTTATTTCCTTCATCCCCATCAGATCCAACCGCTGGTGTCTGATGGCCCTACAATTCCCACTGCAGGTTAGTCGGTCAGCCCAAATCACTATCTTCCCAAGGGACCTACCTGTGGACACAAACACTTCCTCCTGAAACTTCTTCATAATAGGCTCCCCACAAATCTCGCACCGCCTTCCGATAGGCTCTCCAGTGATGATAGCCCTCACACCTTCACAACTGTTACCCCATTTTAACAGAACACCATCTGCCACTGCTACCCCTCCGATGGAATAGACTTAACCAAATTATTCAAATCAGGATAAGTCATAAGCCAATCCCTTGAGCACATACTGAAATTCGAGGGTACAGGATGACCCCCCTCGGCAAACCTGCGAGTAAAAAAAGCCAACTTAGGCCTCACCATATAATAGGCCTTGTATTCCAGAGTGCAATCAACTTCCTCCGGAGCAATCAGCATCTCATGGATCTTCTCACCGGGTCTTATACCCACCTCCTTAATTGACTTATTCCCAAACCCCAGTGCCGAAATCAACGCCTGCAAATAGGCTGAACCTATCTTGGGTACAAAAATCTCCCCTCCAACCATACCCCCTAATCTATCCAGAACGAACTGTACGCTCTGAGACAATGTCCACCAAAAGCGAGTCATCTCAGTGCTGGTAATCTCGAGTTCCCCCTGCTTGGCCTGCTCCTTGAATAGCTGAACCACACTCCCCCTACTGGCCAAGACGTTTCCATATCGAACCACCGAGAACTTCGTGTAGTCTCTCTGTACTCCCTCAATGGAGACTTCCTTCGCAGAGCTGTGGGCATTGGAAGCCACAAAAATCTTCTCAGCACACAGCTTAGTAGCCCCATACAGATTCACAGGATTGACCGCTTTGTCCGTACTCAAGGCCATCACTCGATCCACCCCACTGATGATGGCTGCCTGAACCACATTGTTGGCTCCAATAATATTGGTCTTCACCGCTTCGAAGGGATTGTACTCACAGAGAGGAACCTGCTTCAGTGCTGCAGCATGGATCACTATATCCACCCCTCTGAACGCCACAGTCAGCCTGGCCTTGTCCCTCACGTCCCCTATGAAGAAGCGGAGCTTGCCCTTCGGAAAGGAACCAAACTTCTCTATCATCTGGCCCTGCTTGAACTCGTCCCTTGAGTATATGATAATCTTCCTCGGCCCGTTCCACAGGGCTAACAGCCGCTCAGTCATGGCCTGGCCGAAGGAGCCAGTACCTCCAGTTATCAGCACTACCTTATCTTCTAAAATATAACTCATCTCGGGAACCTCCATGAAATATCACCATCACTCGCTTCATATCCATAAGCCTTCTTCCAAACCTTCCTGGCTGCCTCCCGCATCTCTTCACGTTGCCCTTCACTCGGTAGGAACCTTATCCCACAACCCGCACCAAGGGCATCCCTGGATGCGGCCGCTATAAGCACCTGCAAGGCCGTCCGTGTTGTCATCCACCTCTTTTTATTCTCCACATCAATCTCCTCATTGTGGTCCCAATTCCTGTGGGGTGAATAACTGCAACAGACTCAAGGGGTCCCCCTCCAAGAAGAAAAGAAGACAATTGCCACAAAGTCATATTGGTATACTCCCCCATTGGGACATATTGTATCGTTGTTCCTTTTAAATCATGCCCAGTCCTTGAATACACAGGGCTATCTGTGACAATTGGGGATACACACAACACAGGAAGTCCCACCCTAACCGCCTCAAGCAATGGAGTAGATGGGAAGTCCAGGAAGACCATGTCACAGCGTCTCAGCTCACCACCGAGACTCCTGGTACTGTATCTTATACGATTCGACTTGAGAAGTCTAATTGGATCAGGAAGGGCGTTGGTGCGAGGGCCAGCCTTCCAAATAGTCTTCTGTCCAATGCTATCCAAAAACGCCCACAGAGATCTCTGCCACGCATAGTACCAAGTATCCACATTCAGAGGTGGCTGGAATCCCTTATCCCACCGATAAATATTTGGGGCGTATAACAGGACCTTCTTCATATAACCTCCGTCATCAGTCCCCACTCCTTAACTTTGCCCCTGTAGAAGTGGGCGTCCTCCACCGTATTACTCAGATATGCATCGAAGAACTTAAACCGAGTCAATTCACGCTCCCACATATCATAAGCATCCCACCCGTGACGCGCATAGATAGTTGGAATACCATGCTCTCTTACTGCCATCAGAGCAGCATATTGGTAGGGTCTATTCCTCCTGTTGAATATCAGACATAGGGGATCAATACCATCGAACTTTAACTGACCAAAGATAGTCGAGTACTTCCCCTTCAGCCACACAATCTTTGGGACTATTACATCAAGGAAATAATTTACCTTCCTCTCCAGTATGTCCCTGGCTACTAAATTTAAAGGATAGTAAAACTCATCAAACCTATAAGTGGAAGGCCAATTCCTTGGCTGTAAAGTTTCAAGAACAGGCAGCAAGCTACACCGATAACCATGAAGCCTCAACCATCTCATCATTCCAGGCATAGGGGAAGCAAACATGAAATACTTCCCACGATAAGTAGGCAAGAAGCTAAAGCATCTGAAGTAATCATAGACCCTCCTCAGGATGGGGTTGTCTCTCCACGCCTCCCTGCCTTCCACACGGGATGTCACCTCAGACGCAACTACCTTCAATTGAAGCCTTTCCCACCACAGGGCCCTTGCCATAGACAAGTAAAGACTTTGCCCCTTAAAATACAGCTCATCATCTTCCACATCTCCCAGGCGTCCAGCATCAACAAAATATAAAACCTCATCTGGCTGTTCCGTCTCAGCAATGGTGTTCATCTGGGCATACCTCCTCGTGAAGGCATCTACCACATTCTTCAACATCGTCAGGCAGTGGGTGCCGACCCTCCACTCTCCACAGCCCTTAAATATCAGATCATCAATGCTGTCCAGCCAACTACAAAACCACCCTGTGTAACTCGGGGTCTCCTCCCACACCAGGTACTTCTCAGGTATTTTGTACTCCCATCCACGAGCATCAAACTCATACATGGCCAGTGGGGTCAAGGCTATGATAGTATCTCCCTTATAAGTTGCGATAGACTCGTCAAAGTCCTCAACGAATATTAATCTTTTAGTTTTCATCGAGCCATTCCCTGACTTTTTTCTCTTTTTCCAGTCTTCTCGGCACCCATGAAGTAGATTTATCAGGGTTAACTTTTAATTCATATTTTACATTTCCACTGATAGCAGCTATTTGTCCCTGTTTATATCCATCCTTATACCCCAAGAGGTGAACAAGGCAAACAAAAAGCACAAATAACACAATACCAAGTATTGTTACTAACTTACCACTCCCCCTATTATTAGAATTTTTCATTCTTCTCACCTCCTTTCTTTTCAGTCTTCACACTCATAACCACCATGCCCATATACAGCCTTGAAATTATCTACTACATACCCAATATCATCCTCATCCATACCGGGTCCGAGTGGCAGGGAGCAGGTATGCGCACCTATCCATTCCGCGTTGGGAAACATGTCCTCCCTATAACCAAACCTCCTCCTGTAGTAGCTGAACAGATGGACGGGCTTGTAATGGATACCACAGTAAACGCCCCGCTCCTTCATCTTCGCAATAAACCTGTCCCTATTCCCAACGTACACAGTAAACAGGTGGAGTCCATGATGGAATCCCTCTGGACTGGCATTGGGCCAATCCACAGGCAGACCAACTGACAGTCCCCCGAGTTCCCTCACGTAGGCGCCCCATATCAATTCTCGTGCATGGTAATTATCATACACACTCTCCAGCTGATACAGGGTGAAGAGGGCCTCAATGTCAGTACAGTTGGCCTTAAACCCCAAATCCTTCACGTCATAGGTGCCCACCCTATTCACCCTGTCATAAGTCGAGACGTCCATCCCATGCAGTCTCAGGGACTGTAGGGACTCAGCCATCCGACGATCCCCCGTCACAACCATCCCCATCTCAGGGGCGGCTATGTTCTTGGTCGGATTAAAGCTGAATACCCCAAGATCGCCAGCCCCTCCCGCATGGACCCCTCCCAGGGTGGTCTCCACCGCGTGGGCACAGTCCTCTATGATCATGAAGTCCTTTCCCATCTTGGCTCTGTATTTAATTAAGCTATACACATCACAGGGGTAGCCAGCGAAGTGGACAGGGATTACCAGGAACGGATCACTAACATCCAACACCTCTTTAACAGTTTCTACATCCATACACTGGGTCCGCCTATCCACATCTACAAATAGGGGGGTGCATCCGTTATGTAACAGGGCATTAACTGTGGAAACAAAAGTCAACGGGGTCACTACCCCAACCCTACTGGTGGAATCGGTATTGATCCCTACAGACATCAGCAGACCCATCGAAGCAGAACTCACAGCAATTGCATGGGGGACACCAACATAGCTACTGAACCTCTCTTCAAGCTGCTTGGTGATGGCTCCCATAGTCCACCAACCACCCCTGATGACACCATCCAGATGGCTGAAGAACCTGTCTGAGAGTCTTTGCTTACAAAGTGGAACAATCATACTCATAAAAGCACCCCATATTATAAATTGGAGCGGAAGGCAGGGATTCGAACCCGCGACTATCCCGGTTGGAAACCGAGTGCTCTACCAACTGAGCTACTCCCGCTTAGTCCTCTACTATATAAGCCTCAAGGCCCTTCTGAACAACAAGCCACATTGGTGTCTCCACCATGTTGCCCGTATCATAGATGGTTGAATCCGCCTTAGGAATCCAATGACCCTTGCCATCAAACTCCATCAACCAAGCACCAGGCGAGTTCTCTACCACCAGCCTGTCAAACTGTATGGTTACCTTTTTCATATATCAAGGAACCTCTCCTTCCCGTTGACCATTGTAACCCCTTCGACATTGATCTTCTCCCCACCTAAGGTCTCCACCAACGTCCTCCCATCCTCCCTCTTCCAGGTAAATTGATTAAAGCCTTCGGCCTCCAAAAACATTATCATGTCCCGCACCCGACCCTCCACATAGTCCATCCGATTCTTCTGGGACAGCCCCAGTTCCTTCTCTATCGTTGGCCAAAGCATAGGGGCCCATGGCCCCCTCGGCCTCTCAAGTACCTGTAACACTTCTATATGAGGAGGCAAAGGAGTTACCCTCACAAGGTGGTAATTCCTAAACTTCCAAGACTCATGAGGCTGAGAACAATCCAGCAACAGAGACCCTGGTTTGCACCAGGCCCCATACAGATTCAGAAACTCTCCCAAAATAGAATAACCGTCCATCACTGAAGTATCAAGTCCGGTGACTGTCTTTATCCAACCCCCATGTTCCCTCGAGAAGGTTGACAGCTTCTTCCCAACAGCCCGCGCTAAATCATCGGGGGATAACTCACCCTTCTTGTTGAAACGCATTGACCCCTTAATCGACAATTGTGGGGGTTCATCTACCAAATCATACTTGACAGAGGACTTCCCCCTCCCTGGGGCAGGTGATTTCTTTTTCGATTGATAGTTCATATCTCCCTTCTTCCTCTTCCCATAAATACCTGGCTTCTTTTCCTCAAGTTTCTCTTCCTCAAGCTTTTTCCAATCCTCAAGTTTCTTCCAAGGGGCCATATTTGCTACCCACTCATCATCTGGGTCCACCCCGAACAATTCATTCATCATTCCCTTCATCACCTCCTTTATCCCTATTATATAATATCTACCCGATTTTTTTATCCCAAAAAATGGGGTAACTCCACATCGTCTACTTCTTCCACAGTTGATACCCCTCCCTCCTGAACCACCTGCAGCAACTTGTCCGCTGACTCAATAATCTTGGGTAGGTGGGATATCATTATGATCTGTAGACCAAGCTTCTCACTCACCCTCTTTATCATGGCAGAACACTTGGACTGCAAGTCCACCGACACATTCCTCATCGGCTCATCAAGCAGCATGATAGGACGTCCCCTACGTTTGGACTTGAGGTTGTAAAAGGCACACCGCAGAGCAAACGAAGCCACATCACAAGCCCCACCACCAGCGCTGTCGATTGGATTCATCCTCTCGCCCCCCTTGACAAACCATAGATCACACTCGGTCTTCCCCCGCCTCATCTCAAACGAGACCGCAAACTCATATGGATCAGGAAACACTGCCGCTTCCGCCATGGACACCAAATTACTTATCCTAAACTCCAAGTTCTTCTGGGTGTCCTGAGCCACCTTCTGCAGAAACTTCACTGCCTTTGCCCCATTCTCGCACCGGGTAGTATAATACTTCAGATCCTTCTTAGCAGTTGCGAGACGGGTTTCCTTCTCCTGCTTGGCCCCCTTCAGGGCATCCACCCTCGACCTCAGACCCTTGATGTCCTCAAGGGTCATCATCTGATAGGGGCTTTGTGTTGGAGATGTCCCTGTAGCGTCAAAGCGATAATCCCCCACGCGACTCCTCCTACCTACGACTGCCACGGTCCCCCCCTTCATTCATCCACTTATCCACCTTCTCCTTATCAAACCGCCACAGCCTTCCCACCTTCATACAGGGGATACGATCCTCATGGGCAAGCCGCCGTACTATCTCATACCCCACATGTAAGTATTGTGATACTTCCTTCAATGTCATAAGTGCCATATCTCTTATCCCTCCAAATTGTATTTTGACTTCATTGCTTCATACAAATCATTGATACTCTTGTTCCTACGAGTTATCTGCACATCAAGATTGCCTATCCTCTTGCGTCCCTCCTCCCGAGTCTTCACCCCAAAACGATCCCTAAGGTCCCTCATAATAGCATCACTCTCACCAATCTTACGATCTCTCTTTGCCTTGGCCTCGGCAATGCTTTCATTTATAGCATTACACTTCCTGAGTATGGTCTCAGGTGTCAACTCGCTCATCTTCCAATACCTCCTCTACTATCTCTCGAACTCCACTACCTACTCTTGGTAGGGCCTTCATTATATTATCCAAATAGTTGAGTTCCAAATCCTCCTGACTACCCAGCTCCTCCACAAACACTTCAAGCTTCTTGTCACGCTCCCTCTCCTTCTTGGCCATGGCAAAGTCAAGAACCTTTGCTGCAGGCTCAACCTCCAGAAACTGCACACCTAACTGCTTGGTTAAAGTGTCATAGATGTAACAGCAGGGACGGTGAGTCCCCTGGTCGGCATTAGCCCTCATCAGGGAACCACAGTTCACCAGGTGCTTGCTACCAGACCCTTCTGTAAAGCATTGATGGTTGTCTCCACACACGAACAGGTCATAATCAGGGTACTTTCTAAACATCAATCCACTCAGTAGATACCCTTCCTGCCCTACCCACATTTCCTCTGGGGATACCATCTTATGTAGCACGAGGATCTTACAGCCACCCCCCACCTTTGGATCAGGTAGCTCAAGCTCATTCCACGACCACCCAAAGAAGGAAATTGGTAACTTCCCTTCATAAACAATCAATGGCTGAGATGTGAGAACTCTAACCACTCCCGCCCTCTCCAATACAGCAAGGGGAGTGTTCTTTATATTCTTGCTATGGTATCGTAGGTCATGCTGACCCCTCACAACCAACGTCTCCACACCAGGCCGATACCCCCTTATTAAGCCTACATAGTGCTGAACCACAAACCAAGGGACGTCAACACCGTCGAAAAAATCCCCTGGCTGCACTAAATATCGACAACCCTCTCTAACAGCAATATCATACAACTGACGTACCTTACCCTGTTGGGTATCAAAATATGACTCGTCCAACCTTCTTCGTGGGCGCTTGTACCTAAGCTGAAAATCCCCTGCCAGAAGTATCTTCACATCGGCCCCCCACAGAATGGACAAATATCAATTTGCACCTTAATCTTTGCCAGCTCCTCCTCCAACACTTCAATCTCATAATTAAGTCCCTCAATTTCCTCATCCACACTTGTAGAACGCTCCACCAAACCGACGACCACCTGCTCGTCATACAACCATTTCTTGTGGGTCCTTACCATACTAGCAAGTTTGATAACCGCTTGCTCTGGTAGAATGAAGTCCTCAAAACTCTGGACTTCCCTATCCAAATCCTCATACAGGCTGAGCTTGGAATCCAGAAACTCCCTCAATCGTAGCTCGTCATTGAGTAAGGAAACTTCCTTGAAAAACTCCTGTGATTCGAGCTCTAACCTCAAAAATGTATCGTAGTAATCTATATCATTGTCTAACTTATCTGCTGACAAGATTCCCCTGGTGAGTTCCCTGCGCTCTTCCCTCTTTATATCCCGCTCACCCAGCAACTGCTCCAACTGGGTTGTGTCCTTGTCAAGTGCGTCCACAAACTCATAATCCTTCAGTTCCTCCCCCAGTAGAGCGAGGTCCCGCTCTGTCTGTTGAAGGCCCTGGTTGGCTTTCCTCACAAGACTGTCCGCCCGCTTAACCACCCTATCAATGATGTCAATCCCCACCACTTCATTCAGCATCCGTCCCACTTCACCCGGGGTGCTTTGAAGCAGAAAGTACCGGTCATGTTGACTCTGAACACAATAGTCATCTATGTTTATCACAGAAGAGACTTCTGCTGGAACATCCCCCCGCAGAGCCTCAAGGGGTCCATCACTGGTGGAAACCTCATAACAGTTCTCGGTGTTTGACCTCCTCCTCACGACCCAGGAACCATCAGAGAATGAAATAGCCCCACTAGTACTCCCATCCTTTCCCACAAAGTTAGATTGGAAGGCGAAACCCATTGGCCTATTGTCACGGACCCAGCGCAACAACCTCATGATACTACTTTTCCCTGAGTCGGAAGGACCTGCAATCATGTTCACCCCTTCTGACAACTCCACCACGGACATGGCATGGCTCTGAAAGTTCTCTATCTCTATTGTATCTATAGTCATTGCGTAGGGTCCCCCAAGGTTACTTGCCCTTCCGTTCGTTCTTTATGGTGGTAACCGTATCCCTGGCAATCTTTATCAATACCTTAATTTCCTGCAAGGCCCCCCTCACCCTGGTACCCGCAGAACTATTGCCTTCCATAAACTTCTGACCATCCAATTCCGCACCATCCAAGAGTTCTCTCATCTGCGAAATCGGTCCCATAATACTCAACTCAACTTTCTTTGCCATTCTTCAGTTTCTCCTTTGTTATTGGTTTATTAACCTCCCTGAAATCCCCTCCAGCATCCAACTCCCGACGCATTCTGTTCCACTCATATCCAACAGCATGCATGAGATTGGTCACCATTGCATAATGCTCTGGTGTGGCCCGTGTTATCTGTAACCTGCTCACGCATCTATGCATGAGCATCCCAAGCTCCACCTCCCAAGGTGGATTATAGGTTATATGGTGAATTTGAATTATTGCCATTCTACCTTCCAACCCTCATATTGAAACGTTCCCTCCATAGGGCCTCCTGTGCCTTCAGGCTGTTGAACTCATACTCGTCCCAGAAGTACAAGAAGTCCTCGAGCCTAAACTTCTCCTCCACTTCCTTGCTGAGTCGAAAGTAATCCGTGGCTGGAAGGGGTAGTGTCACAAGAAACTTATTATACTTTGCTATCCTCTTCCCTGCAGTACTGGTAATGTTCTTGTAGGTCTTGTAGTGTTCCTTCAAGGCCCCCTTCAAGTACTGAGCTGCTGACTTGTTCCCAACCCCAGGTACTCCCTTGACCTTGTCTCCCGAACAACCAGCTATCGCCTTGACCTCTGCCCATCTGCCCGGCGGAAGCCCCCATTCACCCTCAAAATCCTCTGCCGTGTATTTCCTCTTGCTCTTAACACTGTACATGTAATGGTTCTTCGAAAGGAGTTGCCACAGGTCATTGTCATTGCTCAAAATTACCACCTGTCGGTTTGGGTAGGTCTTACAGATACGGGCTATGATGTCATCGGCCTCTATTCCCTCTTGGAAAAATATGTTTTTAAAACCCAACCTCGGGAGCACCATATCCTTCAACTCCTCAAACTGCTTGAAGCCGTCCCGCTCATCCCTGACGTCCTGTGGAGTCTTCTCCACTTCCCTCCGATCCTTGTAACCCGAATAATACAACTTGCGAAGGCTCTTCCTGCTATCCCAGACAAAAGCAAACTCAGTACTGTCAAACGCCTGGGCCAACACCAGCAGTTCCCTCATGAACCCGAACAGAACCCCTGTGGCCTTGCCCTTGCTATTGACGAAGCCCCTGAACCTATTCATCTGTATATGGCACAAGTGGTTACAATCAACAAGTATAAGCATCACTCGTACCTCGGCGGGCGGTCCGTCCGTATGGATTCTTCCAGGGCCAGCCAACTGTCGGCCATCACTTCCGTCAATTGCCAAACCAAATCATTCTCCTCTATATAAGATATCAACTTGGGCATGGTGGCATCGATGAAGTCACTTCCCGTCTTTATTACCAACTTCCCCTTCTCCTGCTTCCAATAGCCCTCCGCCACAAGCCACTCAATCATCGGGGTGACATCATCCACCCCATAGTCAAAGTAGATGTAGGTCTCGAACTCCCTGAGCTTCCCAGTCAGGTGGTTCTTCTTCGTCTTGCCCCTTATGCGAACACCCACTTCTCGATCCTTCCTCTTTATGTGACCCTTAACAGCAAGCCAGACCTCATGGAGGCAGTAAAACTTCAAAGCTCTTCCTCCACTCCTCGTCTTCTTATCCCCAAAAGTCACACCTATCGCATCTCTGGTCTGACTGACCACCAAAAAGAATGAGCGGGTATTCCTAATGTCCCCACAGATCTTCCTAAGCATCTCTGATGCGAGACGGGGCTTGGCAGGGTAGTCACGTTTGAGTTCCTCCTTAGCCCGCTCCTCCACATCAGACAGGGCATCAAAGGAGTCAATGACATAGATGAAGGGGCGCTTCCCCTTCAGCAGAGCCCTTATACTCTTATCCATCTCCTCTATGGTGGCACTGCTGGTGATGTCCACCCGCTCTATCTGCTTGCCAAAGAGTTTGACTAAAGGGAGTTGCAGCTTTGATTCCGCATCATCATATATGAGATCATACCCATCAAAGCCATTATCCCTGACCACTTCTGCAAACATATTCCATGCCAGTACCGTCTTCCCTGCGCTACTATCACCCACGAGGTTGGCCATACTCCCGATGGAGTATCCCCCGTAGGGGTTGTCGCTGAGGGCCAAGTTCAGTAAAACAGAGCCTGTTGGGATTAAATTTCCCCTGCTCCTTGAGGCTTTTCCCAGCGCCACCCCTACGGGAGAACTTGTAGCCACATCCTCTTCCAGTGGCAAGCCTATGTCCAATAACTCACCCATCACTCATCACCTTCTCGACGGTGGGCGACGACGGGTAGTTGTGGGTTCTTCATCCTTGGGCCCCCGCTCTATCTGACCCCTTCCAGCAGATCGATCCACCCCTTTGCTCGGAGATTCTTCAAGGCGGCGGGTCTTTTCCTTCAGGCAAGCATCCCACACCTCCTGAGGGCACTCTTCATCACATCTTGTAATTTCCTGATTACTTATACCAAAACAATCAGCAAACTCAGGGGGCATCTCAAAATCTGACGACCCCTTTGCTGGTTCAGTACGCACAGTGTCTGTACGGACCGCCCGCCCTCCTCTGAACCTTGATTCTGTGGAAGAATCCTGACCTCTACTGTCACTGGCATCAAAGGGAACATCATCTCCAGATGCCCTATTCGCTGAAGTCCCCCTACGGGCCCCCATCATCTCCAGAATCTCATTAAAGGGCTTAACCTCTATAATATCCTCCAAGGGATAGGACATATCATACAGAGCATCAAGATCCTTCTGATTGAATTTATCCTCCTCCCTCCTCTCCAAAATCTCTATCGCCCGATACTCCGTGTTGAGGCCTGTCCCCTTCTTCTCAAACCACACATTCCAATTCTCCTCCGGCACCGTATAAAGCTTCTTCTCACCCGTGCGCTTATTCTTGTACTGCTCACTGAGGACATCCTCTATCGAAGCATGCGGAGCTTCCCATACCTGAACACCCTTTTCCATTTCCTTCTTGGAGTCGAAGACGAAGACATTATAAATCGCTCGCTTGGAAGGGCTACAGGCCCGAACCTCATCACTATTGTTATCATAACCATCCTTGAGTAACCGTTCCTTCTCCTCGCAAATGGGGCAAGGTTCCTTAATGGTCCTCGGACACAGTACGGCATCCTGGTTGACCCCGATGTTACCATGTATCAGGACCGTAAGTTTGTGATCCCAACAGTCATCCCTCTCAATTTCATCGGTATCAAATGGTGCGTTAAATATAGTGTTTCTCCGAAAGGGACTGTCCTTTGCCTTGGCCTTATCCACCTTGTAAGGGAAGATGCAAAACTCATGTTCTGCCTGGCCTGTCTTCCATAGGACCACATCCGTATTGTACACATTACCATACTTCCCGAGTTCCCCACGATGATCATAACTATGATCCAACCTCTTCTCTGCATTATTGAGGCTGGGTCTCCTCCTTGTTGCTGTTTCTCTTGGCATAATTATCACTCTCCTATAAATCTAATTTTTTGGTTCTTGATGACCTACTACCTCTTGTCTCTTTACGCAAATCATCCCTTGCCTTCTCCCTACTGGCAAGTTCCTCTGACAACACAGGGGCCACCGAGCTATAATATCCTCCTTTCCACAGCTCCCCTTCTCCCTTGAGCAATTCCTTCCTTTGCTCAAATGATTTCATTATCCCTTCCAATACATGGGACAGGGCATACACCTTATTTGCATGATCCTCCTTCTCCCTAACCTTCTCATTACCATTGATCACATCCTTGACAGATGTCTCCGTGGGCTTCTTATCAAGTCCGTAAATTTCAGGTGAAGCTTTAATTTTCAAAGATAACTCCGACCGAGCCCGCTCAACCTCCTTATCCACCTGCTTGCGAGCCGCAAGTGACTGGCCATAAAACTTAGCCCACTTCTTGTAAAGCTCCGGCTGTGTAATGAATTCCTCATCAAGCCTGTACTTGTTGAATGGAAGTTCCTTATCACTCCACCCATCATAATAGGCTACGCTTGCTTCTGGGTTAAAATCTTCTGTACTCATAACTCAACTCCTTTACCCTTATTATAGAATATTTTTTTATTTTTTTAAATTTTTTCTTTAAAAAATAAAGCCTTTAAGAACTTTCCCATCCACTTCTCTTTCTGCTCTTTTTAAATTTTTTATGGCCTCAAAAAAATAACTTTTCTTCAATTCCACCCCAAGCCCCTTCCTCCCCATCTTAACAGCCATATAAAGCTCACTGCCTATTCCAGCAAAGGGACTAAACACCACATCACCAGGTCTCGTCCACAACTCCAAACAACGCTCAATTACATCCAACTGTAGGGGACATATGTGCTTCTCGTCCTTCTCTTCCCTACCAGACCGCTCGTTCAAAGTATGAGTCTGCCGTATATCAAACCATACAGGGGAGGCATACCGCTGCCACACCTCATGACTGTACTTATTCTTGGCAGGATCATCCAACTTTGGTTTATTAGGTTCGTCCATCTCCCCTACATATCTTTCGAACCCCCTCTGTCGTGCTACTGGTTTGGGGTTAACCCCTGGTTTTCTAAAAGATACTATGTAATCTGCCCCACCCTGTGAACAGCGGGCTGAGTCCTTTATTATCTGCTTATGAGCCAACTGAAGCATCTTGGTTCTGACAGCTTGAATAAGAGGATTCTTCCATATCAATACCTCACTGTAGTATATAAATCCCTCCTTCTGAAAAGCCCTTATTATATCTCCCCGAAAATCCCGTATTCCTATAGTCCCATGATGAGTTATGGTCATCGGCAGATTCATACAATGAACCCCCACCATACGTCCGGGTACTATCAATCTGTACAACTCCTTAATGAGAAATATGAAATGTTCAAAAAATTCCTCATCCCCATTGCTGTTCCCCATATCCCTGACACTATCGGTATAGGTGAATAGACTGGAAAACGGAGGACTAAACAATGAATAATCGATACTCTCTGACTCCAACTTCTTACAAACATCCACACAATCCCCCAGATACATAGTCCAATCCTTCCCTTCCGTCGTATCCGATTCACAATTAATATCCAACAGTCTACGTTTTTTTATCCTAATACTCTCCTCGGATAGCTTTTTCATATTTCCTATCATCCCTTCATGAAGTTGTTTTGCCTCCTGTTCCTTCCTCATAACATTGTCTATTACAGATCTTTCTGAACTTGATATTATTATATAGACCTTGACCTCCCTCTCTTGTCCAAAACGCCAACATCTTCTCATAGCCTGATAAAAAGACTCGTAGCTGTCGCTCAGCCCCAAAAATATCACGTTGCTGCAATGCTGCCAATTAACCCCAAATCCCGCTATCTTCGGCTTGGTCACAAGCACTCTAATATCACCATCAACAAAGTCGAGCATAGCTTTCTCCTTATACTCGTGATCATCGGCCCCTTTTATCTCTGATGCACCATCAACTGCTTTGGTCATAGTGTCTGCCTCAACATTCAAATTACACCATATCAACCATGGTTCATCGGACCCACCATCTATCAACTCCTTGGCCTTATTCACTCTATCTGTAATACTATTCCTTCTTGCCTCCCTCCTTTCACCCAAAGTACTGGCTTGCTGCTCAAGGAAACCACTATGTCCCTTTCTAACAATACCTCTACTCTTAACCACTATCTCATCTATCTTCAAATTGGGTAGTTTAAACTTCCCGTCCTCATAACCAAGATCAGATGGCTGTTTGATCATCACAGCCCACGAACAAAGCCACCGCCAAAAATCGTCCTGAGCATGGCCCTTCAACCGCCACTTCCCCGTGTCCCCCGCATCATTAACAAAAAACAAGGACAACATCTCAGACCTTGAATGTATGCCAAGGAACTCCGAATGATTACCAAGTTCCATATAATCATTAGGAGCAGGTGTGGCAGTGCAAGCCAGTTTAAAAGGGGTGTTCACAAACGATTCTATAATTTGATTCCTAAACTTACCTTGAAAACTCTTCAGGATGGAACTTTCATCCAGTACTACTCCCTTAAAGTAATCCGCATCAAACTTATGAAGCATTTCATAATTAGTAATATTTATCCCATCCCTTACATCTTCCTGACTCCTACAGACAATAACCTCAATACCAAACTTCTTTCCCTCCCTCTGAGTCTGCTTGGTCACCGCAAGGGGGGCAAGTATCAACACACTCCCCTTAATATAACTACAAACATGCTTAGACCATTCCAATTGCATGGGAGTCTTACCCAACCCACAATCGGCAAATATGGCAGATCTTCCCTTCCTAACAGCCCACATTACTATGTCCCTCTGAAAGTCGTAAAGCATAGAATTAATAGATTCTGGTTCAAAACCATAGGACTCATCCACCAGCTTCTTAGTTTCAAGAAACGCCAAATAATTATCCTTTGCACTTCTCATACGACACGCCCCTCTTTTCAAAACGACTCACGCAGTACAACTCCTATATACTGAGCGAACCAACCCCGCCTTGCCAGACGTAAAATAGTCCGTGGCAAATTCGTCTATGACTGCCACAGCACGTACCACATTCCCATTACCTATTGCCACTTTCAGCATGTAAGTCAGAACTGCTCTTCGGACTCTCTCCGGGTCGTCATTTTTCACAATCACTTGGAGAAGCTCCTTCGCCTGCTCCCACCTGCCAGCCCTACTCTGTAACAACAACCTACAAAGGTCAATCACCTCCGTAGAAGCCCCTGATAAACCCTCTTCCATACTCAACACCACAAGGGCGTCCTCGTCTTTCAGACCCACAACCTTGTCCAAGAGACCAAGTGCTTCCCGTGGTATCCCTTGGCTACTCTCCACTATCGAATCATATACTATAGAACTAACCCCAAACCCCTCTTCTTCTATAACCCAGTCCAACAATACCCTGATCTCCCCGATAGAAAGGGGTTTCAACTGATATGAACCAGCTTTGGCCCTGCTCTTTATTGTACCCATCACTTTCTGAATCTCAGTGGTACAAAATATAAAGTAAACCCCTTCGGGGGGTTCCTCTGTTACCTTCAATAGGGCACTTATGGCTTCCTTCGTCAACTGGTGGCACTCGTCGATTATATACACTTTAGCTTTTCCTCCACCTATCGGGCGCAAGTTCACTGTTGACTTCAAGTGGCGGCTATCATCTATACTTCTGTTGGTAGCACCATCAATCTCAAACGTATCAAGCGCGGAAGCCCCCAACTCATACCCTACAAGTCGAGCCAGGGTGGTCTTTCCACAGCCTCTATCCCCATAGAACAGGTAGCAGTGAGTCTTGCCGATGTCTTTCCAAACACTCCCTATCACAGCATTATTACCCACAAATTCATCAAAATTTCTCGGTCTATATTTGACCGTCAGCGGAACTCTTTCATCTTCCATCAACTCTCCTCCTTCATCTCTAACCAATTCTTGCCCCTACTCCATTCTGTAATGAGGGGCACAATTATCCATGGTTGATCTTCCCTAACATCATCTATCATAACTCTATCCACTACACCTCTTACCCTGCTGAACTCATGCTTCTTACCATCAAAAAAACCTGCATCATGTATCTGACCACAGAGTAAACTCTCCCACTTAGACCTCACATCCAATATCAACCTATTAATACTCCACTGAAGACAATGAAAAGCAGGCCCCTGTATTGGAAAATTATAAATCTTATTCCGTGACAAATAACCTTGGCGCCTAAAACCCCACACCCCATCATCCACATAACCCTTACGCTGATATTCCTTGATCTTTCTATCCTGCCACTCCCGCACCCCACGGAACTGACCCCAAAACTTTCTCTCACACCCCTTCAGATGCTCTTCCCACTTCTCCATCCGTTGACCTTTTGACAATGTGGAATAAAAGCTATCAAGTGGTTCCACGCTCTTCGCTACTGACTTATAATAACTCCCATAAAATAACGGAAATACCCAGCCATTCTTGGCAATAAAACGCAACTTCTTAAACTCATCCTTACTGCAATCTTCCTTCCTAACAAGAAACATCTCCTCTGCCCAATCGGCATGCATATCTCCACCCCCTATTATATAATCTACAAGGGCAGGATCACGAGACTGACATGCCAATATCCTGACTTCCATAGAACCATAATCTACCTCCCACAACTCCCCGTCCATCCAACGGGAAATTATTACACGACGAATTTCCAAGGCCTCTTCATCCCTCTTAGGGATGTTTTGAAAGTTAGGGGAGTCACTGCTGGAACGGTAACTACGAGCAAAGTGAAGGTTGAAAGTCGGATACAAAAATCCATTAACCTCGTATCTGAGAAACTGGGCAAGATAGGTACCTCTCATCTTACTAAGCTTTCTTGACCTCAGTTCATAACCAATCAACTCACTCTTATCTTCCAATTGCTTCAGTACTTCATTATCCACCGAAAAAGTAGTCTTAGTTTCCTTAGTGGGTTTGAACTTTAATACATCAAACAACAGCACACGAAGGTCCGTATCAGACAACTTCTCCTTATAAAGGAGGGGTCTTCCTACCTTCTGTTCAAATGTCCTGGCTTCCTCACAACTGAACAACTTGTCCTTCAATTCTTCTATCTCCTGCCCCCACTTGTCCTGCAACTTGAGGGCAAGATCTACATCAATTTTTATTCCATTACGCTCTATCTGACTATAAGCCAAAGCCCCCCTATGAAATAGATCATAAGCCCTCATCAATCCCTGAGCCTTCAACTGGCGTTGTTGGGTCTTCGCTATTCTATTACAAAATAGGGAATCCCTTCCACAGTAAAGCCTTGTGCCTGATTCAGAAGCAACCTCAGCAAAACGATTCTTCTCCTTTGGTCCAGCCTCCATAAACGGTTCGAGATCCTGGCCATAATCAGGCACCCCATACCGAATATACACTTGCTTCTTTAGATTAGTGACCCCCTTGGTGCCATCGAGCACATGGGCTGCCAACATAGTACAAAAGATCATATTATTTGGCTCAATCCCCAACACGTAGTGACTGGCCTGTATCTCGTGCTTGAT
>Ga0180007_10000442_pt1 | contig 70961 bp, 55 predicted proteins | sample MM_PC_MetaG_FD_121122 | JGI IMG/M metagenome (GOLD analysis project Ga0180007, IMG submission 121122) | Groundwater microbial communities from the Aspo Hard Rock Laboratory (HRL) deep subsurface site, Sweden - MM_PC_MetaG | ecosystem: Environmental > Aquatic > Deep subsurface > Groundwater... | reverse complement strand
CGTATTTTCGACCATATATTCAGCAATGACTAGATGGCCAATGTGAATTGGGTTAAACGAACCGAAAAATAAGCCTATTTTTTTCATTGATTAGTTTTCTATAAATAGCTCGTCCGAAAGTAAAGATAAATTTTAACTTGTCACATCGAGCACTTGTGCTGAGCTAGTCGAAGCATGTCGAGATGTCTTTCTTTCAATTTAAAGGAGATTTCGACATTAATCCACCTCCGGCGGAAGCTCAATCTGACTATTGATTAATTCTTTTTAGGCAACCTCACCTATACTAATTCTTATCCTATTTCTCATCTCTTTCATTCCTCAAAATGACAAATCTGAATTTCATTACGGTTTAATTAAAATTTTACCTGCACTCATATTACCGATATATGCCCTGATCCCGGTCACCGCATCCTCAAATGAATAGCTGCCTTGAATAGCTGTTTTTAAGGTGCCTTCAATAAATAAATCCTGCAAATAATCGGAAACTTCTTCGAATTCACCATCTTCCAGATTTTCTATCCAATCCATTAAATTAAATCCCGATAATATTTTCCGATTAAAAATAACACCCATTGGATCTAATCCTAGAATTTGATTTCCCGATAAACCTCCATACAAAATCACCTCCGAATCAGGTGGCATGGCATTTAACAATTGAGCCGTCATTTCACCGCCAACGGCATCGTAGGCCATGGTCGCATTTAATTTATGTGCCAATGTTTTTAATGCTTCGACAAATCCTTCCGCACTTGCATCCAATACATATTTTTCACCTTCCGCTTTTAATTGAGCAACATGTTCCGGCTTCCTGACTATATTAATAATGTTCATTTTATCTCCCTTGGCAAAAACACGGATGAATCGTCCCACTTGCCCTGTCGCAGCATTTTGAATGATGGCTTCGCAATCTTCCGACTGAGCCAACTCATATAAACCATAAGCCGTAAAAGGGTTTACGGCAAAACATGCAGCCTGCTCAATAGGCATTTCATCTTTTAGTGAAATGCAATCTGTAATATTTACAACTATATACTCCGACCACGTTCCTCCGGCATCATCCTGACTAAAACAACTAACCCGTTTCCCAATGAACTTTTTATCAATATTTGCTCCTACTTTAGTGATAATGCCACATCCTTCAAAGCCCGGAATACTGGGCAGTGTTTTCTTTATGTTGTAAACGCCTCGTAAAAATGCAATATCTGATGGATTGCAAGGGGCAGCTTCCATTTTAATTTGAACTTGTCCGTCTAAGGGTTCAGGAGTTTGATTTTCTTCCACTTTTAATCCGAGCATGGCTCGAATCAGGTTGTTATTGTATGTTGGTAATACGACTGCTCTCACTAGGTATTGTTTTGGTTATTTTTAAGTAGTGCCTAAAGTTTGAAATACTTAAAATGCTTAAAGTTAAAATAATCAGAATTTAAAATTACTATTTACTTTAGGCACTTTAAACTTTAGTTCACTTTAAGTACCTTTTAATATTTCATTCAACCGATAAAAAGGAAAATACTACCGCACTGGCCTCATCAATGGCAACCTCCAAATCATCATTTACAATTTGAACATCAAACTGATCGGCAAAAATTAATTCATGTTTTGCTTTTTCAAGTCGTTTTTTTAAACTTAGTTCATCCTCTGTTGATCTACCTTTAAGCCTTTCAGCCAAAACATCAATGGAAGGGGGCATGATAAAAATCGATAAAGCTTTCTCCCCAAAAATATTTTTAATATTTACACCGCCAATAACATCCACATCAAAAATTACATCTTTACCTTTGGCCCAAATCCGATCCACTTCTGAACGCAACGTACCATAAAATTGATCTTTGTAAACCTCTTCCCATTCCAAAAACTCATCTTTTTCAATTTTATTTTTGAATTCTTCGATAGTCATAAAATAGTAATCCTGCCCATTTATTTCAGTCTCTCGTTTTGGACGGCTACATGCAGAAATTGAGAACTCAAGTCCGAATTCCTGATTCAGCATTTCTTTAACGATGGTAGTTTTACCTGCACCAGATGGTGCCGAAAATATGACAACTTTACCATCCATGCTTACAAAATATTAAATAATTGCTCTTTGATTTTCTCCAGTTCATCCTTCATTTGAATGACGATCTTTTGCATGTTCACTTCATTGGCCTTTGAACCTAAGGTATTGATTTCTCGTCCGATTTCCTGAGATATAAAACCCAATTTTTTACCTAAACTTCCATCGCCAACGATGGTTTCTAAAAAATAATCGCAATGCTGTTTTAACCTTACTTTTTCTTCAGTAATGTCAATTTTTTCAATATAATAAATCAACTCCTGTTCGAAACGATTCTGGTCAATATTCAACTCAGTTTGTAAGTTGTCCAGATTTTTTTGAATACGTGCCTTAATTTGATCAATGCGCGCAGTTTCAAAAGGCTCAACTTCCGCTAACAAATTTACAACTGTGTGAATTCTGTCTGTAATTTCCTTTTGTAAATGTGTACCTTCCTGCAAACGAAATTCATCAACCTGAACGATGGCATCTTTGATAATTTTTTCCAATTCGTTCCACTCACTCTCATCCAAATCTTCCTTGTCGGCTTTTAGTACATCCGGCATCTTAAGAATGATTGGCAGGAAATTTGTAAAATCAGACTGGTCAAGATCATCGGCCAGGCCTTTTAACTGATCGTAATATTTGCGGGCCAAGGTCTTATTAATTGAGAAATTTGAATCTTGACCAGTTTGTTCCAACTGTATGTTCAACTCTATTTTACCACGTTCTAATTCCTGACTGAGCAGATTTCTGATTTCAAGCTCTTTTGCTCTGTAAACAGAAGGCATTCGTGTGTTTAAATCCAGTTGTTTACTATTAAGGGTCTTGATCTCAACCGTTACTTTTTTATGATTAAGTTCAGATTCAGCTTTACCGTAACCGGTCATTGATTTGATCATAAATACTTGTTTTTAAAGCAAAGATAAGAATGATAGGCCTTATATCAAACAATATAAATTTCGATTAGATTTATTGCAGGTATCAAAATTTTGTATCTTGTTAACAAATCTGAAATGGAATTATTTTAACAGATTTCTTTTTTTACGAATGAAAAAAATTACCGAACCTTACCATATTTTTGACGATCCGATGAGGTATTATTCTTCGATGTTAGAAGACATTGAAAGTGCCAGGTATACAATTTATTTACAAACATATCGTGTTGGAAACGATTCAATTGGAATAAAATTCAGGGATGCGCTAACTAAAAAAGCAAGTCAAGGTATAAAAGTTAAAATTTTAATTGATTCGTGGGGGGGAAATGCCATTCCGGACTATTTTTTCAAAGAACTTATAGCACATAAAGGTGAGGTGCGCTATTTTGAAAAATTAAAGTTCAATTTCGATTTTTTCACCAAAGGCCATCGCCGAAATCACCGTAAATTGCTGATCATCGACAATCAGATCACTTATATAGGATCGACAAATATCACGGAATATAATTTAAACTGGCGGGAATCGGTACTTCGCCTCACTTCTGATATTGCACTCAAATTTATAATGCTATTTGATGAAGATTGGGAGAATTACAATAAAAACATCATTGACAAAAAAGTTAATTCCCGCATGGTTCGTCACGAAACATGCGAGATTTTAAGGGACGTACCATCCATTGCCATCCAACGTATAAATAAGCGATATGTCCAGTTGATTCAAAAAGCGGAAGATCAGGTACTTGTTGAAACCCCGTATTTTCTCCCGGGCTACTTACTTCGAAAAGCATTGATGGATGCTGCCAAACGTGGCGTTCAAGTCACCATTATCCTTCCGAAACATTCGGATGTTGGTTTAGTTGATATTTTAAGGAATAAATACCTCGGGCATCTTTATAAAAGCGGCATCAATTTTTTGTTTTACATTCCGCACAACCTTCACGCAAAAGTAATGCTGATTGATGATAATAGATATTCCATTGGCTCTTCCAATTTCGATTACCGCAGTTTCAGATATATGTACGAAATTGTTTTATTGGGAAAAGACCCTCAAATTATAGATCAATTGGAAACCCATTTTAGCGAAACCATTAAAAACACCCATGCTTTTGATTACGAACGTTGGTTAGATCGCCCTGTGATAAATAAGTTTTTTGAGTGGATACTCTTGCCTTTCAGGCATCTGCTTTAATTTGAAAATATGATGATTTGAAGATTTGAAAATGATCATGTGTTTTATAGTACTTACTTCCCAATAGCCATATTATCAAAATTTCAAATTAAATTTACTCTTTGTAAAAAATGGTTGCTTTCTTAATAGTGCAGATCCAAAAATCCACGATGTCAGGGAGTGGCTTGTGCGAAGGTTTGATTCGGATTTTTTTGATTTTTTGGTTCTATTATCTTGATACAAATGAACAGAATAAAATTAAATACATAATTAATTATGTCGAAATCAGCACATTTTCAAATCATCAAATTTTCAAATCAAATTTACCCTCTATCAAAAAACGGATTTTTAGAAGTTGATGTCAGCGGAATACCATAAGCAATCTTAACTTTATCCCCCAATAAATTCATATCCAAAACAGCTTGTCCAACCGTATACATGATGCGATTATCCGCACGGTTATCCATTGCAATACTGGCTGCCGATCCAATGGCAATCCCTAAATCTCCGGTATTAAAAACACATGGTATGTTTGGATGTTTATTTTTTTCGGTACAATTTTTAAACCCGCACATTCCACATTTAATCAATCCCAATGATTTAATCTCAGTGCCGAGTAAAACCATAACAGGAGAATTCAAAATATTTGCGGCATCACGAATAAAGGCCTGAGCTCCTGATTCGTTTCCAATTTCGATCATGCGATCAGAAATGGCTTTAATTTCATCCCCTTCAACCAAACTAATTACCATGTTATCGGTTCCTTTTCCTTTGGGTGCCGTTCTTGCAGCAAGCATCATTTTCTTAGCAACTTCTTTTAGCGTTGCGTTGTTTAGTTCTTGTTCGCGTATCATCAGAATCTTATTAAATTAATCAAGGTTAAAATCGGAGATAAATTTAAGTAAAATCAATTGTTTCATCCAATCTATTCTTGTTAAAATATATACCTTTGCAAAATATATTAAATATTTAAAAATTTAAATTTTCTACTGATGACGGAAATGACTTCAAAATTGGCAATGGAATTGGAAAATAAGTATGGAGCACATAATTATCATCCATTACCTGTTGTTTTAGCAAAGGGCAAAGGCGCCTTTGTTTGGGATGTAGAAGGTAAGAAATACTTTGATTTTTTATCAGCTTATTCAGCTGTGAATCAAGGCCACTGCCATCCTAAAATTGTTGATGCCATGGTTGACCAGGCTCGTACTCTTACGTTGACGTCCCGTGCATTCTATAACGACCAACTTGGTCCTTATGAAAAATTTGTGACCGAATATTTTGGTTACGATAAAGTATTACCCATGAATACGGGTGCAGAAGCAGATGAAACTGCTTTAAAATTAGCGCGCAAATGGGCTTATTTAAAAAAAGGTATTCCAGCTAATCAGGCAAAAATTATTGTTTGCGAAAACAATTTCCACGGACGAACCATAACGATTGTTTCCATGTCGACTGATCCTGATGCAAGAAAGGATTTCGGGCCATTCACACCCGGGTTTGCGACTATTCCTTATAATAATTTGGATGCCCTTGCAAAAGAACTCGAAGATCCTAATGTTGCAGCCTTTCTGGTTGAACCTATTCAGGGCGAAGCAGGTGTTTATGTTCCGGATGAAGGATATTTGAAAAAATCTTATGACATGTGTAAAGCAAAGAATGTACTTTACATCGCCGATGAGGTACAAACCGGAATTGCACGTACAGGTAAATTATTGGCTTGCGACCATGAAAATGTTCATCCTGATATTTTAATTTTAGGAAAAGCGCTTTCAGGTGGGGTTTTCCCTGTTTCCGCCGTTTTGTGCAACGATGAAATTATGCTTTGCATTAAACCGGGCGAACATGGTTCTACTTTTGGAGGAAACCCAATTGCCGGTAGGGTAGCTGTTGCTGCATTAACCGTTGTTAAAGAAGAAAAATTGGCAGAAAATGCTGAGCGTTTAGGCAAACTTTTCCGTGAAGAATTAAGAAAAATAAAATCAGACATGATTGAATTGGTTCGTGGAAAAGGTTTATTAAATGCAATCATTATCAAACCAAAGAATGGTAAAGAAGCGTGGGATGTTTGTTTAAAAATGGCTGAAAATGGTCTTTTAGCAAAGCCGACCCACGGTCATATCATTCGATTTGCGCCTCCTTTAATTATAACTGAAGCCCAAATTCTGAACGCGGTTGAAATTATCAGAGAATCAATACTTTCGTTTGAATAAAAATTATTTGAGGAGTTAATAGCTCCGTCAGTTCTATCTTCCGCCTTAGGCGGATAAATGTCGTGAACTGAAGTCACATCTCGACATGCTTCGAGCTCAGCACAACTGCTCGATATGACACAAAAAAAGCCCGCGAACTAATTCGTGGGCTTTTTTATGAATGGGTGTTTCATTTAGAAATTCCAACGCATTTTAACCCATAGTTCGTCACCTAATTCCCACCATCTATTAATGGCTGCACCGGCAAATGCATTGGTGTATTGAGTTAAATATTCTCTACACAATTGGGTTGGGTTGCCCTTTTTGGCATTTTCCTGATCTTTTGCATATAATTCTTTTGCTCTGGTTTCGACGAATTCACTTTCATCGAATAATTTATTTTCGTATTCGGCAACAACCGGATCAATTACCTTTTGTCCATCAGCCCATTTTACTAAGGCCAGGCGGCTAGCACGTCGGAAGGACCAACCTGCTGCATCACGATTGAAATGATCTTGATTATCGATGCTGAAACTATTTGGCAAATGTAAATTGCCTGCATAAATTGGGATTCTGGGAGTTGTACGAGGTAAGTCAAATCCGAACAATAATCGTCCACCAATTTCATCAGGTAACCAATCGCGCAATTGAACTACAAATGAATAAGCACAATATTGAACGGCAATCGGACGATTCCCTCCATATGAATTGGGTTTTAGGGTATTTATTAAATTTTTCATATCACGGTTCATCCATGGATGTGCAGATGGGCTGATGATTGAGTCGGTATATTCTTTTCCGTCTTTGTCTTTAAGGGTTATTGCTACCTTCAAATCTTTAATGGGGCTCCATTCAGTTCCGTCATAAGACTCACGATACAAAGCCAATACATCACGCACACTTAATTTTTCCTCAGGTTTAACAGAGAATGGTAATTCATCTGAGTTTAAATCCAATTTTAATGATGGCGCAACTTTATTGAATACATAAAAATCGCGAATTCCAAATGGTTTTCTTCCGGTATATGCTTTCCAAAATTTGAACGTTTCTTTACCATCCCAGAATTTCATTTTTTTGGCAACTTCATAAACATTCTCTGAAGCCATGTAAAAATCTTTGTTTTTTAGGTCGATTTCTCCAATTCGGCAAATATTGGCAGAAATTCCAATGTGATCATCAGGAATCCTTTGTGCAGCCCATACCCCACCAATCTTGTCAGGGCCTTCGCCCATGATCTCCATTTGCCAGACTTCCTTTTTATCGGCAATGGTTATACATTCGCCGCCATCACCATAACCATATTCTTTAATAAGGTCACCGATTAATTTTATGGCCTGTCTGGCTGTAGAGCATCTTTGCAAGGCAATGCGTTCCAATTCTTCGATCAAAAATAAACCGTTTGTGTTTTGTAATTCACGTTTGCCACCAAAGGTTGTTTCGCCAATGGCTAATTGTTTTTCATTAAGACTTGGATAGGCTGTGTTTAAATATGCAAAGGTTGATTTAGCTTCAGGAACAGTTCCTTTTAGAACAAGTTTTTCATTGCTCCATGCCGTAGAAGTATGCATTGTCCCCCAAAATACATTATGAGTGGTATCTCTTTCAAATTTCATAGCAGGAACAATGTTAACCCATGTTCGGTAATATGCATCACAAGTATGAGCAGTCATTACTGAACCATCAGTGCTGGCATGTTTGCCAACCATAATACTGGTGCAGCTTTCTTTGTAAGCCGGATCATCATCTTGAGCCTTAGTTGTTTGAACAAAACTGAAATGGGCCAAGAATAGTATCATGGCCGTTTTAAGAAGGAAATTAGCTTTCATGTTAGTTTGATTTATTTTAAAATAAGTGCTAAAGATAAAAAGAATAGCTAAATGATAAAAACTACTTGTCGTCATTAAGATAGATTTATCTACAAACACTCAAGCTTTTTATCGCAACACTATAATCTTCGCTCTCAACGTTTTTTTGGAGTTTGAACTGTAATAAAAGACATCCCTTTTGGAAACTCATTAAAATACTTTAAAATTCAAATTAGATGAGGAGAAAAAGAAATTTAAAATTTACTATTAAATTATATCTTTGAATCAAAAAGAATTACACTCAGTATTGTCAAATATTGCTATGAAACTCCAGAATAGATTAAAAAAGATTTGGATATTGGGTATATTGGGATTATGCATTATTACATCCTGCAAAAAAACGAGCGAATTCTCTTATTTTAAGGATATCAAAATGGAGATTTTATTATCTGATGACGAAGGATTTGATTTGTTTGATCCTGAATCATACACTTATTATTATCCAGACAGTATCAAAATATTTTATATTATCAACGATTTGGAGGTTGAAATGAACAACCCGCTTTTGACTCCCCCTCGTAACTTTTATGTTAATTATGCAAACGGAAGATACCGATTGCAATTATTCCCAAATCATGATGATTCAATAGAATTTCCGGTTACCCTAATAAAACTTAACAAAACTATTACTGACACCGTTCGCTGCGGTTATGAGAGAAATCCCGGTTCAATTACTTGCACTAAAGTTTGGTATAATGGTGATATTGTATGGCAAAAGAATGCACCTGATCAGGCACGTTCGTTTGAGATTATAAGATATAAAAAGAAGAAGTAATCTCGACATTAAATTTTGAGGCGGTTTTTTTAATCCCATTCTATTTGGGATATCCTTTCCCGAATTCGACACAAACATCCTTTTAAACTTTTAATCATCAGATATGTAGTTTATTAAATGTTTTGATTTGTTCGTTTTTGGGTGACCCACTGTCGAAGGCAGGAAAAAAAAGGTCGGAATTTCTTCCGACCATGACAAGGGCGAAAGCCCCCTTTTTTTGTTTTAAATGATACCTTTTATTTTAGCTTTGACCATATAGGCAGTGTGATACATAGTCGGAACTATTATCAGGGTCAAGAATGTGGAAAAGGTTAAGCCAAATATTACTGTCCATGAAAGCGGGCCCCAAAAAGTGACCATATCACCACCAATTGAAAACTGTGGGTCGAAATTCGTTAAAAGTGTATTAAAATTAATGTTCATTCCAATAGCCATTGGGATCAGTCCTAAAATTGTTGTAATAGCGGTTAACAAAACAGGTCGTAATCTGGTCTTCCCACCTTCTACAACGCAATCAATTGATTGTTCGGGATTCAACATAGCATCTTCTTCCATTCCAAGTTCCTCGCGTTTTCTACGTTTAAGTAAATCAATGTAATCTACCAAAACAATAGCATTGTTTACAACAACTCCTGCAAGAGAAACAATACCGATACCAGTCATAATAATTACAATGTCCATATTAAAGGTTGCAATCCCTCCAAATACCCCAATCGTACTAAATAAAACGCTTGTTAAAATGATCAATGGTTTTGCTACTGAATTAAATTGTGTCACCAAAATGATCAGAATTAAAGATATAGCAATAAGCAAGGCACGAGCTAAAAAGCTGGTTGATTCCTGCTGATCTTCCTGCTCGCCGGTAAATGAGTATTGGTATCCAACAGGTAATTCAATGCTTTTAAGCCGTTCTTTAATTTGGGTATTGATTTCGTTGGCATTATATCCTTCGATTACGTTAGAGTAAAGTGTAACAACCCTGTCGGTATTTTTGCGTTTTACAGCACCATAGGTTGTACTGTAATCCACGGAAACCAAAGCTGAAATTGGAATTTGAATTATTTTACCACTATTGTTCCTGAAAGTCATTTTTTGGTTTAGTAAGTCAGGCACATTATAACGATATTTATCCATCAATCTTAATTGGATGGGATATTCATCTTCACCAACTTTATAGTCTGAAATTTCTTTCCCGAATAATGCAGTCCTTATCGTCATCGCTATTTGGGCAGTTGACAATTCAAAACGTCTGGCTTTATCGCGATCGATATGAACAATCATCTCCGGCTTTCCAATATCCAAATCAATTTTAAAACCCTCGATGCCATCAATCTTTGCTTCCTCAATAAAGGTTTCAAGCGTATCAGTTAATGCAAGTATTTTAGAAAATTCTTTGCCACTGATCTCGATATTAATTGGCCTTCCGGTTGGTGGCCCCATGCTGTTTTTCTCAACAGATACTAAAACGCCAGGGTACTTTCCAATAATTGCATCACTAACCTCTTTCATTAATTCGGAAGTATTAAGTCCATCGCGGTATTCATAATCCACAAACGTAACAGTTATGCGGCCCTTATGGGGGGTTTCCCCTACTGCCAAGAAATCATTCTCGCTATTTGAGCCGGAACCAACATTTGTAAGCACCGATTCAACTACTTTACTGTAAGGTTTTAAAACCTCAATCACTTTATCTTCGAGAGTCGACATAAACTCGTTTGAAACAGTGATGTCTGTACCAATAGGCAACTCGGCCAATACATTAATGTATTTAGGCTCACCATCGGGGAAGAACAATATTTTGGGTTGTCTGAGGCCAAGAAGGATTAATGTCACAAATAAAAGAACAAAAGTCCCTACAATAGAATAGTATGGATTTCTTTTTCTCAACGCGAATTGCAAGACTTTTAAATAAAAGTTTTCAAGTCGAGGTAAGCCAACATCTTGAAACCATTGTCCTTTTGATTTAAAATAGTAAACATTGAACAAGGTAACCAAAGAGACAATCACAATTAAATTTGCGATTACATAACTCCCCATTGCATAAAAGATGGCAGCTATTGCCATAAGTATCAAAACACGAATATTGACTTTTCTTTTATTGCTTGGTTTTAATTGTTGAATAGGATTGAATGTAGCAGCAAAAACAGGGATAATAACCAACGCTACGAATAAAGACGAAGTTAGTACTACAACTAAAGTTATGGGTAGGTATTTCATGAATTCACCAATGATCGAGTCCCAAAAAATTAAAGGGAAAAAAGCGGCCAACGTAGTCAATGTCGATGAAATAATTGGCATGGCAATCTCTCCAACAGCATCTTTGGCTGATCTGAACATACCATATCCTTTATTGTTAAAGCGAACAATATTTTCGACAACAACAATAGCATTGTCAACAAGCATTCCCAATGCAAGGATTAAAGCGAATAGAACCATCATATTAATACGATAGCCCATTAGCGATAAGATAACAAAAGAGAGGAACATCGACATTGGTATTGCAAAACCTACAAAAAGCGCATTACGGGTCCCTAAAAAGAAAAATAAAACAATGATCACAAATAACATCCCCAGGATAATACTGTTCTCTAGGTTGCTTAGTTGCATCCGAACCATCGCGGAGGTATCGTTCGTGATCGAAATGTTCAGGTTTGCAGGTAAAGAGTGTTCATTTTTAGCTTTATCCAGAATTTCAAACACCTGATCTGTTGTAGCCAGAATGTTTTCACCACTTTTTTTAACTATCTGAAGCGATACCACCGGTTGTTTATTCAAGCGTGCAAAACTATTGGGCTCTGCAAACCCATCAATAACTTCGGCAATATCCTTTAGGTAAACAATATTTTGATCTTCGTTTTTGATGATGATGTTTTCAATTTCCTTCATGCTGGTGAACTCTCCCATCGTTCTGATAGATCTGCGAGTTCCTCCCAATTTAATTTCTCCTCCTGAAATTGAAAGATTCTCAGCAGCGATCGCATTTTCTATATCATCGAAATTAAGTTGATTGGATGCCAGTTTATGCATGTCAACGTTGATCTTGATTTCGCGCTCATTTATCCCGGTAATATCAACCCGGGCAACTTCATTTATGGTTTCAATCTCCTCTTCAAGAAATTCAGCATATTTTTTGAGTTCGATCAAACTATAATCACCTGATAAATTGATATTGATGATCGGAAATTCTGACATTTCAATATCATCAACTACCGGGTCGCTATCCAAATCATTGGGTAATTTACTTTTTGCTTTATCAACAGCGTCTTTAACATCAGTTAATGCTTTCGAAATTTCAATATTTGTATTAAACTCTATAAAAACCAATGAATAATCCTGCGCAGAAGTTGAGGTCATTTTTTTAATGCCTTTAATGGTCTCAATTTCTCTCTCCAATGGTCGACTGATGAGGTTTTCAATATCAACGGGTGCGTTGCCCGGATAAACTGTTGTAACTAATATCCATGGTACTGAAATATCAGGTTGTAATTCTTTTGGAAGCTGAACATATGAAAATAACCCAAAGGCAGCTAATGCAATCGTTAGGAGAAATACCGTATTTTTATTTTTAATAGCCAGAGTGGTTAGCTTAAACTCTCTGATTACTTTTTCAACATTTTCTTTCATACTTATCTAATAAACATTATTCAGATAAAACTTAATTTATTTTAATTTCAGATCCATCGGATATTAGATTATATCCTTCGATGATTACTTTTTCGCCCACTGATAATCCTTCAACAATCATGGTTTGATCCTTAAAAGAAACCCCTGTTTTTACATATCTTTTTTTGGAAACCAACTGAGAGTTGGCCTGCTCGGCAACATATAAGAAAGAACCTTTTATATCCTGCTTTATAATGATGGATGGAACGACCAAAGTTGCGTCGGATGAAAAATCATTAATCCTGATAACGGCCAATCCGTTAGGTTTTAGCATTTCATTTTTATTATTGATTTGTAGTTGAATGTTTACCGTTCGGTTATTGGGGTTAATAATGTTTCCGACACGATGGATCGGAACGACCATATCGAGCTCGGGAAAGCTCGGGAAGCTCAATTCAACTTTATCCCCTTTGTGAACAGAAGGCAAGTAAGATTCTGAAATATCAGCATTGATATTTAGTTTGGTAAGACTAACCAGTTCCATCATTTGCATCCCGGGTGTGGCCAATTCTCCTTCTTTTTGAATAACATTATCAATAATTCCATCAAAAGGAGCTTTGATAAATGCTAATTCTAATTGTGCCTTAATGGTTTCTAACTTATCCTCCAGAGCTTCCTTGGTATTTTTAGCGGTCAGATAGTCGATTTCGGATCCAATATTTTGATCCCACAAATTCTTTTGCTTAGCGAAAATAGTGGTAGCTAATCTTAAACCTGTGCTAATTTCATCCATACTTTTTTCAATCATGGAGGTATTTAATTTGGCAAGTAATTTCCCCTCGCTGACATGCTCACCTTCTTTCACGTAGATATTCTTAATTTGTCCGGACATTTCAGGACTGATAAATGCAGCATTTACAGCCTCAATATTACCGCTAATTTCAATAAAGTGACTAAAAGATTCCGGCTTAAGCTCTTTAACGGCAACCAAACTTTTATAAGATTGAATGGTTGTGGCATCCTGAGAATTTTCTAGCTCCTTTTCCAAAGTTGCAATTCTATTTTGAATTGTATTTAATTCTGTTTTTAAATTAGTAAGTTCAGCCTTTTTAGCCTCATTATCCGATTTAGAGCCACAACTGGCCAAACTCAACATCAATACTGCAATAATTAATTTTTTCATCTGTTTATTTGTTTATTTTTTTTAGTTCCTGATTTAAAAATTCATGTCCTTTTTCGCTAACGATTCCATGAAGATGATATGAATACATTTCTTTGATAAAATGAGGAGATGTGATTTCCTCAAAAGTAAAATTGTCACTTTCGATAATACTTTCAGATAGATGAATAATAATCCGTTTAACTACATTCACATCCAGGTTTTCTCGATATAGACCCTCAATCATCCCTTTTTTTAAATTTGTTTCAAAAAAAGAAGAGAGTTTTTCGTTTCTGTTTTTACGAAAAACACTATATATTTCCGGATAAAATTTTTGAAGATCAAATATCATATTGGCTGAATGAGACTGGTGCATTTCGGTAAAAAAACGAACCACTGCTAAAACTTCTTCGATGGCATTAAAGGAAGGATCCAGCAAACTTTCAATTCTTTTTGAATTTTCTTTAAAAGTTGCTGCAACAACCTTGCTGATCAGTTCTTCCTTATCTTTCACAAAACGGTATAGTGTCTTTTTTGAAATCCCTTGGTTGGTTGAAATATCATCCATTGAAACACTCCTGATCCCATAAGTACTAAAAAGCTCTAAGGACTTTTTTAAAATACTTTCTTCTTTTTCACTACAACACATACCTAATCTGCTTTAAAATTTATTCAGTAAATAATTTCTCCAAAGCTATCTTGGCATTAACCAATTCCAGGATTGCATTATTATGTTCTGATTCCGCTGCTAAATACTGATTATAGGCCTGCAATAAATCCATGTTTGACGAAATACCTTCCGAGAATTTCAAACTTGTATTTTGATATATTTTTTTAGCCAATTTCAAACTTGTATGTTTATTGTCGAGAATGAGTAAAGCATTTTTAAAATTGGTTTTTGTATTCTTTTCTTCAATAGTAAGACTTTCCTGTAATTGCATCCCCATTTCTTTAACTTTCTGAAGATTTAGTTTTGCTTGCTGAACCTTGGAACCTCTTGAGCCGCTGCTAAAAATTGGGATATCCATTTGCAAGCCCCATACCGTTGTTGGATACCAGCGCTCACCGCCAGACAAGAAGTTATATTTATCACGCATTGCGTTGGTTTGGGCAGTGAAAAAACCTGAAATTGAAGGTAAATAAGTCGATTGTTCGTTTTTAAGGGATAATCGAGACAAGTCTTTCTGGTTCTCTAATATTTTATAATCAATATGATGATTAAAATCGAAAGGCGCGATCAATAATGAGGTTTCAGAGTATTGTGATAAAAGACTTTCTATCTGATCACTTAAATAAATGGGTTCATTTATATCGAAGCCCATCAATAGTTTGAGGTAATAACGAGCAAGCACAATTTGATTGTTTACATAGACAAGGGTAGCTTCTAGATCTTTAACCATCAAATTAATCTGATCCACATTCAGCTCTTCAATAAAACCTTGTTTGTAAATTTCGGCAGTTTCTGAGGCCATATTTATTAAGCTTTTTAATGTACTGTCCAATACAATCTTATTTTGTTCTGTAGTCAGTACAAGAAAATAAGCTTTCGAAATTTGCTCTTTTGTGTCAATGTTACTCTTTACAAGTTGAACCTTTGATTGATCCAAATAGGCTCTTGCCGCTTGCAAGCCCACAAGATATGAACCATTAAAAATGAGTTGGGCTACAGATAATTCGGCAGTTGCATTATATTTAGTACCAAATTGAGCTGGAAAAAACGTGGCATCTCCTAAGGGATTTATCGGAGTCAATCCAAAATCATCTTCATTAACTTTATGTATGATTGGGGAAAGAAAATCCGGCATAAGGGTAGTAGGAATATTAATATAATTTGTATTGGTTATTTTCCCATTTACTTGTGGCAGCCCAATGGCTGTGGTTTCTCTAACTTTTTGACGTGCTAATTCAACATCGGTTTGGGCATTTTTTACATTATGGTTATTCATTAATGCAAATTCAATGGCTTCATCGAGTGAAAAGGAGGACTTATTTTGTGTGTAAGCTATATTCCAAAATGAAATTAAAGCAAGGATAAGTACTGTTAAGCTAATATTTCTCATTTGTTTTAAATTGAAGGTGTGTTGAGTGATTTTATTTTCTCTTCGTAATATTGAAGACCTTTACTATTGGCTATTCCCCTAATGAGGTGATCAAACATGAAATTGAATAACGTGTCGTATGAAAATTTTTCGGGAGGGAAAAATTCAGGATTGTGCAGATCAATCAATCGGCTTATGAACAATCGGGCAACCAACTCAATGCTTAGGTCCTTACGGTAAAAGCCTTGGTCAATACCTTTGGTTAAATTTATTTTAATCTTTTCAAACACAAAATTCTGCCTGATTTCAAAATGCTGTTGATAAAGCTCAGGGTAATATTTATTCAAATCATAAGTTAATGAAGGATAAACATCTTTAAAACGCAAAGCCACCTCTTTACCAACAGTTAACAAGATATCAATTGCGTTAACTCCTTCAAAATTATATTCATCAAAAATTGATTTGAATCGCTCTCTTTCAAATTCTAACAGTTTAATGACAAAATCATTCTTGGTCTTAATATGGCTATTAAAATCAGTTTTTGAAACAGCTAGCTTAGTTCTTATTTCATTAAGTGACATGCTACGAATGCCATAAGTAAAAGAAAGATTTCGGGCCTTTTCCATCATTTCTTGTAAGCGTTGATCCATTTTTTTAGGATTAAATTTTCGGCAAATATAAAAAAAATATTATATGGGAAACAAAATAATAGTTAAAAGTTTCCATAGTTTCCATATTTGTCTTACATGAAATATAAATTCTCATTAATAGTGATGGGTAGGATGCAAAAATATATTCATAGATTAAAGTTTAATGGTTATCGATATGTTATTATGAGGGCTGATTTTTATACCAAAAAAATAATATATTTGCATCACTCACAAAAATGGCTGTTATTAATATTATCTTCTTATGAAAAAGAAAATCCCTCTTTGGTTAAAAATTATCATTGGCATGATCCTCGGAGTTGTTTGGGGTCTTATTGCTGTTAATATTGGATTTGAGAAGTTTACTGCCGATTGGATTAAACCTTGGGGTACTATTTTTATCAAATTATTAAAATTAATAGCAGTGCCTTTAATTTTTATTTCACTGGTTAAAGGGGTAACCAGTATAACTGATATTTCAAAACTTTCGCGTATTGGGATTAAAACAATTTCTCTTTATCTGGCCTCAACTGTTATTTCAATAATAATTGGTTTGGTACTGGTAAATGTGCTCACACCGGGTGCTACTTTCCCTGAGCAGAAGCGAAAGGAATTCCAGGCACAATATGAACAAACCGTAAAAGAAAAAGAAATTCAAGCTGCCGAAGTTAAAGATCGTTCCCCACTTTATATTATCGAGGAAATGGTCCCGGATAATATTTTTCTGGCAATGAGTGATAATACCAAGATGTTGCAGGTAATATTTTTCTCAATATTATTTGCCTTCTCCATGATCCTTTTGGAAAGCTCAAAAGTTTTAGCAGTTAAAAATTTGTTTGACAGCTTAAACGACATTGTTTTGAAAATTGTGGACATTATTATGAAATTTGCACCGATTGGCGTATTTGCATTGTTAGCCTCTTTGGTTACAGATTTTTCGGGTGATGCAGATTTATTTCTTGCATTAGGTAAATATGCACTACTTGTTTGTCTGGGTCTTGTTGGATTAATTGTATTCTTGTATCCTCCATTTATATTATTATTTACTAAGATTAAACTTAAAACCTTTTTTAAAGCACTGTTTCCTGTTCAAATGGTGGCATTTTCAACCAGTTCAAGTGCTGCAACCTTACCAGTAACTCTGCGTCAATGTACAAAAGAATTAGGGGTATCAGAAGGGGTGGCGAATTTTGTTTTACCGGTTGGTGTGACCATCAACATGAACGGAACTTCTTTTTATCAATGTATATCCGCAATTTTTATAGCTCAGGTTTTTGGTCTGGATTTAACACTTATGCAACAATTAACGATCGTCCTTACTGCAACCCTTGCTTCTATTGGAACACCGGGGGTTCCCGGGGGAGGTATCATCATGATGGTGATCGTTTTGAGTGCCTCTGGTATACCGGCTGAAGGTTTAGCATTAATCTTAGGAATTGACCGCCCGTTGGATATGATACGTACAGCTGTTAATGTAACAGGTGATGCAGCAGTATCGGCCATTGTAGCACACAGTGAAAATGAACTTGATTATTCCGTACAAAAAAATTTCTCTTCTTAAAATAAAATAATAAAACCGGATTATTATGTGGAAAAAACTACCTATTTGGGGAAAGATCATTATCGGGATGGTTCTTGGTTTAATTTGGGGTTTAATTGCTACAAAGATTGGGGGCGAAAAGTTTACCCTTGATTGGATCAAGCCTTTTGGGACAATATTCTTAAAGCTTTTAAAAATGATCGCGGTACCCTTGATTTTTGTATCACTGGTAAAGGGGATTTCAAGCCTAACGGATATGTCAAAACTTTCCAGGATTGGCATGAAAACTATGATTTATTATATTGTCACAACTTTAATTGCCACATCCTTCGGAATTTTAGTTGGGCATATAGCACAGCCCGGAAACACCTTCCCTCCTGAAAAGAAAGCAATATATCAACAAAAGTGGGAGAAAACACTAAACGATAAACAGCAATTGGCAGACGAATCAAAATCATATCCTTTAAGTTTTGTTGAAGATATGGTTCCGGACAATTTTTTTCTGGCAGCTTCGGATAATACAAAAATGTTGCAGATTATTTTCTTCGCCATTTTGTTCGCGGTTGCAATGGTGATGTTGGGCCAAAAAAGTGTTTATGTGAGCGATTTTATAGGATCGTTAAATTTCATTGTCCTTAAAATCATTGACATTATTATGAAGTATGCCCCAATTGGGGTATTTGCACTTTTGGCAGGGGTTATTGTTGATTTTTCGGGTGATGCAGATATTTTCATTGCACTCGGAAGATATTTCTTTACCGTTGTAATCGGTTTGCTATCAATCATTTTTATTTTCTACTCAGCATATATTAAATTATTTACCAGAGTTAAACTTAAGGATTTTTATAAGGCAATGTTACCGGCTCAATTGGTTGCCTTTTCAACAAGCTCCAGTGCGGCAACACTTCCTGTAACAATGAAGCAGAATGTTGAAGAATTGGGAGCTTCCGAAAAGGTATCCAATTTTGTTCTGCCTGTAGGTGTAACTATCAATATGGATGCTACAGCCTTTTATCAGGCTGTGGCTGCATTGTTTATTGCACAGGTCTATGGAATTGAACTAAGTATCGGACAACAAATAATTATTGTTCTAACCGCAACATTATCCTCGATCGGAACACCTGCAGTTCCGGGTGGCAGTATTGTAATGATCCTGATTGTTATGGGAAGTGTTGGATTGCCTGTGGAAGGTATTGCCTTGGTTTTAGGGGTTGATCGTCCATTGGATATGTTAAGAACGGTAATTAATGTTACAGGCGATTCTACCATCAATTTAATTATCTCTCAATCAGAAGGTGAATTAAATTACCCCGTGGATAAAACCAAGATCTCAGAATCCTAGTCTTACTGGCTCAATAATACTTTTCTATTTTGGCAGAAGCTTTTTGTTTTTCTTTCTGAATTAGTTGTAACTTAGGTTCACAATCATTCATAGATAATAAAGTGGAAGAAAAGAAAACTAAGCGCATAGGAATACTCACAGCCGGTGGAGATTGTCCTGGTTTAAATGCAGCAATCAGAGGGGTTGGAAAAACAGCAATCATCAAACACGGAATGGAAGTCATAGGATTTTCATCCGGCTTTTCGGGATTGATCCATAAAGATTATGTGACTTTAAGCGAAAGTCAGTTGTCAGGAATTCTGACTCTAGGTGGTACTATTCTTGGAACGTCCCGTGAGAAACCATTCAAAAAAACAGCCAAGGATCTAAACTTTGAAAATAAACCAAAGCTCATCAAAAAAACTTATGATGAATTGGCTCTCGATTGTTTGGTTTGTATAGGTGGAAATGGGACACAAAAAAATGCGGCTAAGCTTGCTGAAGCAGGAATGAATGTGATCGGAATCCCAAAAACGATCGATAATGATGTTTGGGGAACAGATGTTACATTTGGCTTCGAATCGGCACTTTCAGTTGCTACTGAAGCAATCGACCGACTTCATTCCACTGCAAATTCACATAAGCGAATAATGGTCATCGAGATTATGGGTCATCATGCAGGTTGGCTGGCATTATATGCAGGCATGGCTGGTGGAGGTGATATTATTTTAATTCCGGAAATAAAATATGACCTTGATGCAATCTATAAGTATTTACTGAACCGTGCAGAACAAAAGAAGTCGTACTCGATCGTTGTAGTTGCGGAAGGAATAGAGAAACCCAAGAATAAATCTGCAGCCCGATATATTTCACAAAAAATCAGGAACAATACCGGATTAGAATCACGGGAAACCATCCTTGGATATGTGCAACGTGGAGGAAGTCCCAGTGCCATGGACCGGATCTTGGCAACTCGTTTTGGTGCATATGCTGCCGATCTTATTTCGAATGAAGATTATGGCAAAATGGTATGTAAAAATGGAGAAACGATCGTATCAATTCCATTAAGTGATGTAGGGGGAAAGCTGAGAAATGTTCCCCTTGATCATCCGCTCATTAAAAAAGCACGCGGCTTAGGTGTCTGTTTTGGAGATGCTTATCTTCAAAAATAAAGTCAGCTTGATTAAATAATCAAATCACCTAAACTTCTTTTCGGGACATGATGTACGCCATTTTTGTCTCGCCAGTACTTTATATCATCTGAATTTATTTGCTCAATTACTACCTTTTCTTTAGGGTATCCTAAGGCAATTATTAACACAATTTCCAGATGTTCTGGAAGGTTTAGCATCGTGTGGAGCTCTGTTTTTTTTATGGAGCCAATAATACATCCACCTAGCCCCAATTCTACAGCACCCAATAAAATACTTTGACATGCAATTCCGGGATCATGTCCAAAATTATTCGTGAGGGTAGTATCTACTAATTGAATAATGTAAGCAGAGGGTCTTTCACCCATAATTGGGCCATCCCAATCTTTTAAATACCCTGCCCAAGCTACATTTGGAAAGATAATTCCATTGGGGTTTTCATCGTTTGACAAGAAATATTTGAGTGGCTGTAAATTCTTGCCTGAAGGAGATAATCTGGCCAAATCAACCAAAGAAATCAAGGTTTCTTTCGAAATTGATTTTTCTTCATAAAACCTACGGTAACTTCGATTTTTTTTGATTAAGTCTTTTAACATTGGGTAAAAAGATTAAAATGATGATCATTTAATCCGCCTTTGCGTTCGCTTCGGCGGACGAGAAGGCTGTGGTTTAATCCTCTTGGGCTAACCCAGAATAAGGACAAAGAGCTTGCTCTGGGGTTAATACCATTTATTTTATTTAATCGATTTTTTCATTCAGAGAAAAATAATCTCATTCAAAAATAATCACTCAACAATCGTCATCTCTTCAACCAAATGCCCTGCACCTGCAAACTTATCGATGATGAATAAGCAATACCGTATATCAACGGATATGTTACGGCAAAATTCAGGATCATAATAAAAATCGCTCATGGTTCCTTCCCAAACCCTATCGAAATTCAGGCCCAATAAATGTCCGTCAGCATTTAAAATGGGGCTTCCTGAATTGCCACCGGAAGTATGGTTGGTAGCAATAAAACACACATGCATACTACCGTCTTTATCGGCATAAGGGCCGTAATCTTTATTCTTATACAACGATTTTAATTTAGCTTCAACCACGTAATCATAGATGTTCGGATCTTCTTTTTCCATGATCCCTGCCATGGTTGTGAAATGTTTATATGCCACACCGTCAATTGGATCAAATGGTTTTACCTTTCCATAGCTGATCCGGAGAGTAGAGTTTGCATCAGGATAGAACCTTTTATTTGGCTGCATTTCCATTTGGGCAAGCATATACACCCTTTGTAATCGGGCCAGCTGATTTTCCAGTTTTGTAATTTCAGGCTTTAATTTTCCATCATCCAGTTTTGCCAAGTCTTCAGCAAGTTTGTAAGCAGGATCGTTTTTCAGTTTATCTAATTTACCAAATACGGCATTTTTTAAAAACTCAGACAACACGGATTCGGATGCAAAAATTGATTTTGCGAAAATATAGTCGGCATATTTCCCGATATTTCCTTTATACTTCGACTGAATGGTGCTAAAAAAATCAGGCAGAAACTCTTTATCACAACCTTGTTGATACATGCCGATTATTTTTTCAAAAACCTCCCTGTCAATAGGTTGATGGTAATCTTTAAAAAATTTGACGACATCTTCCTGTTTTTTCGCCAAGGCTTTGTCAAATTTTGATTGTTCGTCGATTTCGATCAGGCTCTTAAAATCAGATACAAACTTAATGAGTTCCACACCATAAGCCGCTTCACTGATGTAAGTGGCGGCTTTTTTATAAGATTTAAGCCTTGCATAAATTCCCTCAAATTGGGGGATCAAATCGCCATATTCGGCCTTTAATTGAGGGCTCGAATTGGCCCATTTTATAAATTCCTGCTCGTATGCTTGTTTTTTACCAACAACTTCATTGCGCACGATTCCCTTATTGGCCCCGATCCATTTTTTCCAGGCATTGGACACACCATACGATTTCGATGCATATTTGATGCGCACCAATGGATCCTGTTCCACATATTTATTGAATATATTTAACCGTTGTGTACGAACATCAATGATGACAGGATTAACCACGTTTGCGGTTAAATCCAACCCAAATGAAGGGATGTATTCATCGGTACGGCCGGGATATCCAAAAACAAAGGTAAAATCACCTACATCGGCACCTTTCAATGAAATTGGAATGTGGTATTTTGGTTTGTAAGGCACGTTGTCTTTTGAATAATCGGCAGGCTTATTGTCTTTGCCCGCATAAATCCTGAAAATGGAAAAATCTCCGGTATGGCGGGGCCACATCCAGTTGTCGGTATCTCCCCCAAATTTCCCGATATTTGAAGGAGGGGCACCAACCAATCGTACATCTTTATAGGTTTCGGTAAGAAACATGAAATATTGGTTTCCATAGTAAAAAGGCTTAATGCTTACTTCGTATCCGCTTTCCTTTTCCATTTTGGCGGTAATATCCTTAATATTTTTTTTGATGATGGAATCCCTGGCATCTTCAGTCATTGATTTTTCGACACCCTTTAAGACATCTATAGTTACTTCATCAATGCGGATTAAAAAACGGGCAAACATACCTGGGTTTGGCAGCTCTTCAGATTTGTTCATGGCCCAGAAACCATCAGTTAAATAATCATGTTCGAGGGTACTGTGTTGTTGAATCCTCGAATATCCGCAATGATGGTTTGTAATAAGCAATCCCTGATCGGATATGACCTCTGCAGAACATCCACCAATATGTACAATGGCATCTTTTAAACTCGAATGATTGATGTCGTAGATATCCTTAGCAGTTATGCGCATACCCAGATCTATCATTTCACGTTCATTTAGTTTTTGCAATAAGGAAGGTATCCACATACCTTCTTCAGCATTAAGGCTGGCAAAACTTAGAAAGGCAATAAATAAGGTTAAAAAGAGCTTTTTCATGGGTTAAAATTTTAATTAATCAGATTTATATCTTGAGACTAAGAAATTATTCGGTTGCAATACAAGAAATTTCAACCTGTACGTTTGCCGGCAAACTTTTTACTGCTACTGCTTCGCGTGCCGGTGGATTCTCTTTAAAAAATGTTCCATAAACCTCGTTAATGTCGGCATAAAAAAACATGTCGGTCATAAAGATGGTACATTTAACCACATCGCTGTAATCAAGTCCTGCCTCTTTCAAAATCACTCCAATGTTTTCCATTATTTGCTGCGTTTGGGCCTTAATGCCTCCTTCAACCAGTTTACCACTTGCAGGGTCGATCCCTATTTGCCCCGAAACATATAAAGTTCCGTTCGATAAGGTGGCTTGACTATAAGGAGCTAAAGGTTTTGGAGCATTAGAAACGTTTATTATTTTTTTCACCTTTTAAGTTTTTTGATAAACAAATTTAGGGTTTTTCTTTTCAATTCTTGTTGCTGTAACAGTTTTATCGTTGTAAGCATATCAAATTTGGATGAACAGCATATTCTTTATGATGTTTATATTTTAATATTTAATCCAAGTTAGAATAGGAGCGAGGTAATGATTCTAATATTTTAATCGCTATTTTTAATAAAAAAGGTTTTTAGCATTGAGAATCAAGATTCAATACGGCTATTTAAAGATGAATATTAATAATTATCTCGGTGGTCTTTCTTTTTATCGAGTTTTAAATCTTGTAATACAGAAGCTTTAACATTAAGTGAAAAACTCCAACTTTTATAGTTCCCTAAAGGAATCCAATTAAAACTCATGTTCCAGCAGTGTAAATCACGGAGTATTCTCAAATCAATATAAGCAATTTTTTTATTTTCAAAATCATAATCGGCCCTGTATTCCACTTTCCATTTAGGAGTTACACTCACATTTCCACTTATACCCAATGTTTGAACTATTTTTGACTCCTTGTCTTTTTCAAAATTTTGATATTTGTTGGTATTGGAATAGTTAAAATTATAATTGATATTCAATTCCCAGGGAATGGTCCAATCAATATAATGTTCAGGATGGTCGTTAATATTTCTTAACTCAGCTTCAGATGCTGTTTTTGAAGTCCTTTCAGAAATTTCTCCTTCACCCTCTTTGGCCCCGTCTGCACCCGATCCTTTCATTTTAGATTTTAATTTTAAGGTCAATCCAAAGCGCCACGATGAATTTTCGGGTCGAAACAGTTTTTTATGAGCTTTCCATTCGAATGTGTTTATTGGTCTTCCTGCTGAATCTACTGCATAAAGGTTCCAGGAGCTTGCATAATTTAAATCAAGTTTATCAAACAATTTAGTATTTCCGCTCATCGAAATTGGCGCCCATTTCAAGGAATCTGCAACAATATTATATGATGTACTGATATTAAAACTCCTTATCAGCACAATTTTTTTAGTACCGGTAATGGTGTCTTTTTTTGAACGTACTTTTATTTCAAGGTTATTGCCTATGCTAAAATTTATATTTCCCTGTTTTCTGCTCGGAGATGTACCAAAAAGATTTCTTTCATAATAAGAGTATTGAGTGCTGTCCGTATGGTCATTATTTTTATAATAATAATCATAATAACCATAACCGGGTTTACTAAAATCAGGCTGATAGCTAAAGCCAATAGAAGGTGTGACAACATGGCGAATGGCACGCAAGGCACTGGTTTTTTTGAAATCGACCTGTCCGTAAACCGTTGTTTGAATATTGGCAGAAACGCTATAATCAAATACATTGTAAAAACCGGGTACAGTATCTGATTTCAAATAGCTTGTATCTTGACCGTTGGTCAGTGTTTCAGTTACACGGTTTTTTTCTATCCTGCTAAAATAGTTTCTATTGTTAAACTGTGCGGTTGTATTAAAATTAAAAACTTTTAGAATTTTCAAATTACTACTGATGGGAATGGAGTGTTTTATTCCATTTTTTATTTGAGGAAACATTTCAGGTTTAAACAATAGGGAATCAGCAATGGAAACTTCGTTTTTTGCATTCATGCTATAGCTCATACTGATATTATCGTACCATTTAAATTGCCCTGCTTTCCCTTTTTTCCTGAACGGATAAAATTGATTTACAGAAAAACTCATATCGGGTAAGGTCATAGTTACCATTTTATTCAGTGTATTTTGGCTATGACTTGCTCTCATTGTAAGCGGGTATTTACCGGCTATTTTAGTTTGATACGAAATACTTGATTGAAATGTATTAGCTAGACGATCGGCTGTTGTTTGTGGGTTATATGAGTTGAATTTATTACTTACAATATTTACATTGGCCGAAAATGTGCTATTTGGACGTGCTTTGGCATCCTGACTGTGTGACCATTTGATCGAAAAATCTTTACTTTTATTTTCATTATCTTCGCCTGTTATATTGATTGCATAACCAAGATCAAGAGAACCTCTGTATTTATATTTTTTAACGTAGTTCACAACAGGTTTGATGGCCCAGCTCCCCCTGGAATAAATATCCCCGGTAATCTTAAAATCAAGATAATCGTTTATGGCAAAATAGTATCCTCCATTTTCAAGAAAAAATCCACGATTGGCTGATTCACCATATCTTGGCATTAAAATACCCGATCGTTGTCCTGTTTTGTTCGGAAACATTCCAAAGGGTATGGCCAATGGCGTAGAAACGCCTTCTACTACAAGATAAGCCGGACCGGTAACTATCTTCTTTCCGGGAATAACTTTTGATTTATTGAAACGAAATTCAAAATGGGGATGCTCAATATTGGAACAAGTAGTAAACGAACCATGACTCACGTTTATTTCATTATTAGCCAGTTTCATAATTTCATTGCCGTGTAAAAATCCTTCTCCATCTTCAGTAACAACATCTTTTATAAAACCTTTTTTGGTTCTATAATTATACTTCATGAATTTCGATTTATAGGCTTTTTCATCTTCGGTGAAAACCGGATTCCCAACAAGCACTCCGGCAGAGTCTTTGACCCCTTCGGCAATCAATTCATTTGAATTAAATTCGATGCGGATATAATCCGCATCAATTTTAATTTTGTCGTAAACAATTTTTGCATCTTCATACATGTGAACCCTGGAAGTGTTCATCTCAAAACGGATGGAGTCTTTTGATTCGTATTCAACATTTGCACCCAAACCAAGGTTTGAAGTTCTGGAAATAATAGTATCGGCAAGATCACTTAGCTTTTGCACTAAAGTGCTATCCATACCATCTGTAATTTTTCTACCAATGGTATCTTGAGCATAGGATGAAACACCCATTGATATGGCAAATATTAGGACTAAAAAGGCTTTCAAGTGGAAGCCTGTTAATAATTTGGCAAACAATTTATAAATAGTAATTATGTTTATATGTTATTTTTGTTTGAATGATGCAGCAAAGATTGTAAAAACTATGCAAATGTACTTATCAAATCTATTAAAATAAAACCTAATAGATGAAACGAATCATTTTTATTTTAATTATTAGCTTTTTAGTATTTTTTATAACAAAGGTATCACCGGCTCAAACGGGCCGTGCATTGAGAACTGTAGTAATTGATGCAGGACATGGAGGACGGGATCCCGGGGCCATTGGAAAAAATTCACGTGAAAAAGATATAAATCTGGCTATCGCCCTTAAACTTGGGAAACTTATTGAGAATAATCTTCCGGAATTACGCGTGATCTATACTCGTAAAACGGATATTTTTATCCCGCTTCATCAGCGTTCAAAAATTGCAAATGATAATCAGGCAGATTTTTTTATTTCAATTCATTGTAATTCTAATCCTTCATCAAAAATCTATGGGGCCGAAACTTATGTGATGGGCTTACATAAAAGCCAGGATAATTTGGAGGTCGCAAAGCTTGAAAATTCATCAATCTTGAAAGAAGAAAATTATTCTGACTATTATGAAGGCTTTAATCCAAATTCAGCTGAGGCATACATCATTTTTAGTTTATATCAGAATGCCTCTTTGGACCATAGCCTTGATTTAGCATCAAAGATTCAGGATCAATTTAAAGCTTTGGTTGGTGTTCGGGATAGGGGCGTTTTACAAGCAGGTTTTTTGGTCTTGTATCGAACCACTATGCCTGGGGTTTTAGTTGAAACTGGTTATATCAGCAATATCAGCGACGAAAAATATTTAATGTCCAAAAACGGGCAAAATTTTATTGCATCCGCTATTTATAGAGCATTAAAGGAGTATAAAAACGAACAGGGAATCCAATCGGCAAAATTAACTGATAACGCAAGTAAAAAGAAGATTGAAACCACTCAATCATTAGTAGGAGTGTTATTCAGGGTGCAAATTGTAACGTCAAGTACCAAAATAAATTTGAATTCAAAACGTTTTAATAATCTTAAAACCCTTTATGAATATCAGCATAATGGAATGTACAAATATTGCACTGGGGAAAGTAATAGTTTTAGTAAAATGGATAAGCTAAAAGTGGAAATGCAAAAAGAGGGATTTAAGGATGCTTTTGTGGTAGCTTTTAAGGACGAACTCAGAATTTCAGTTAGTGAAGCAAGAAAGCTTACCGAAAAATAATTAACTTTGCATAAAATAATTAGGTTGTGAAAATGTCTCGCGAAATAAAAGTTGGTATATTATTCCTTGTTAGTTTAGCCTTCCTGATATGGGGTTATAACTTTTTAAAAGGAAAAAATATATTTAAGAAGGAGCGCGTTTTTTATGCTGTTTACAATGAAATTGACGGATTAACCAAATCTAATATTATTTCGATTCAAGGATTAAAAGTAGGACAGGTAAATGATGTTTATTTTGATCAAAAACATATTGGGAAAATTATTGTTGAATTAGCCATTTCAACCGATTATCCCATTCCAAAAAATTCAATAGCCAGAATTTTTAGCTCCGGACTGATGGGATCGAAAGAAGTAACCATTATTATTGGTGATCAAAAGGAATTAGCCTTAAATGGGGATACCCTTTTATCAGACATTGAAGGTTCATTAAAAGACGAAGTGAACCGTCAGGTTCAGCCATTGAAGAGAAAAGCAGAAGAATTAATGAGTTCCATTGATTCAATGGTTACTATTTTTCAAACTATTTTTAACAGCAATGCCAGAAACGACCTCGCAAACAGTTTTGATAATATTAGTAAAACATTGCATAATCTTCAACATTCTTCATCGAAAATGGATACGCTTATTACCGATGAAGCTGATAGATTGTCTTTGATTATAGGCCATATTGAATCGATAAGTAAAAACTTGGATGAGAATGAAGGTAACATTACCAATATTCTTGCAAATTTCTCAAACATCAGTGATTCGTTGGCGAAGGCAGATGTTGTAGGTACTTTTAGTAGTGTCAATAAATCGATGGACGATTTACAACAGATTATGCAACGAATTAGTAACGGTGAAGGGACGGTTGGAAAACTTTTGCAGAATGACTCACTATATTTTCATCTTGAAAAATCAGCCTCCGATTTAAATCGTTTACTTGAAGACATTAAACTTAATCCTAAACGCTATGTTAAGATTTCGATTTTTTAATCTTTCCTAAAAATATCGTTTTTGTTAAGTGGCCTTTTTGTGATCAACCACATAAATCCTTTCAGCTTTCTATCTTCTCCAACAAGTCCTGTTTCTGTAAAAAGGGTCATTTTAGGTTGCTCCACATAAAGTATTGACTGGGGCTTTTTATCTTTAATAAGTATAACCATGTTGTTTGCTATAGCTTTATTGATTCCTATTAAACTCTGGGTTTCCTCCTCCCGAACATAATATATCGTCTCTGAATTCCCATCGACATTAATTCTCACCAATTCATTTTGACTGAAATACCCGATAACATTTCTCCCTTTAATTTGATTAAATTGAGTGGTGTCTTTTTCTTGGGAGTTAATAAACGCATTGTTGAATAAAACCAAAGAATCAAGTTCCTGATTTGTGATAAAGATTTTGATAGAATCACTTGTTAGCTGGTTTTCGTCCGACCATAAAACAGGGTTTATCATCATATTAATAACGGAATCATTTACTTCATATATTAAAGAATCACAGGCGCCCTGTAAAGTCTTTCTAAAAAACTTAACCCCACGGAAAGCATATAGTCTTTCGGCGGCATTTGTGGTATCAAATTTTAAGCGAAGTGTATCGGAATGAAGAAAAAGTGAATCATTCCCATCAACAATAATAGCGAGAGCACTATCTGTTGCATAAGCAAATCCATTTTCCTTAAAATATTCAATAAAATCACCCTGAATTACAACATCTTTTTCTTCATCAACAAGCACAGCATTTTTAAATACTTGTCCAAACCCGGATGCTTTCTCATAATAAATGGAATCGCCGGTTAAAAGATGTTGTTTGTGCTTAACCATTGCTTCCCTTTTAAGGCCGGTAATACCATTTTTTGTGTCGGAGGAACCCCGGTAAGCAAACATGTAATCATCCTTTCCGGTTAGTGTTGTCGGCCCCAGAAAATATACAATTTCGGTCTCGGAATTATAACGCATTGTATCGGCCTTAATGACATAATCGGGAGTTGTAACCACTACACTATCCCTGAAAAGGAACTCGTCCAGATCAGTATAATAAAAACCCAGCCTGCTCACCATTACATTCCTATCATCAACAATTTTCCCGTGTTGGTTATAGTAGGCAGTCTTTGTATATCGGTTATAGGTTGCATAATTGGTGTATAGCGTAGCCCGATTGTCAATCAAAACAACATTATCGAAAACCTCTCCAATTTTTGTTTCTCCATTGTAGTAAATTTTATCACCAAAAAGCTCAACTGAATCCCCCATTAGCATGTGCACATTTCCATAACCGTCAAAAGTGTTTAATTCCAGGTCCAGGACGGCACTATCACAATAAAGCGTGCTTGTATCCTGATACATCACTACATTGCCAATTAATATATTAATCGTTTTTCCATCAATATTTCTGCCAAGCATTCTGTCTTCCTTATGCCTGATTCTTGTTTTTTGAGCTAATATTCCGTTGGAAATAAGCAATAAAGAGAGGACAAAAAGTCTTAAAATTAATATCTGATTATGATGCCTCATATTAATGTGTTTTTACTGATTACAAATGTACTTAATTTTATTCGCCCTTCTTCAATTCAAATTCTAATCGATAAAAATCACAATCCCGTGTAATAAAATTACCTGAATTTCAATCGGGTGATTAGAAGCAACTATTAAAATCACAGATCAAATAAATATTGTAATTTCTCCTCTGAAAAAAACCGAATTATTGCAAGTAATCACCTCTTCAGTTCTGATATTATCCGTACATTTGGGGTTCAAAAAATGATAATTTTTACACCTGATTGAAAACGAATGAAGCAGACTAACAGCCAGGAGAAACAGCTCAATAATCAATTCGACCCGATAGAGAACTATCAAAAAAGTTACGAAAGGGTTGGTTATGTAAAACGAAAAGACGCCAATCAGGAAACCTACGATCGCATTGGTTTTATGTCGGGCCTAGAGGTTCATCAGCAACTATTGACAAAAAAGAAATTATTTTGTCATTGTCCGGCAGGAGTTTATCATAAAAGTGCTGATTTTGATGCTGAAGTTATCAGGCACATGCGCCCGACTTTAAGCGAATTAGGTGAATATGATGGTACCGCTTTGATGGAATTTAAAACCAGAAAAGAGATTGTTTATCGACTAAAACATGAAACAACTTGTACTTATGAGGTGGATGACACGCCACCGTTTCCTGTAAATAGAGAGGCTTTGAATATAGGGATTGAGATATCATTGCTTTCAAAACTAAACATTGTTGGTGAAGTTCATATTACCCGCAAGCAATATTTGGACGGAAGTATCCCGACCGGATTTCAACGAACCTGTATTCTTGGGGTTGAAGGTGAACTTCAATTGAAAAATAAAAAAATCCGACTTATTCAGCTTAGCCTGGAGGAAGATTCATGTCGCGAAATATCTGACATTGGCCACACCCGAATTTATAAAACCGACCGATTAGGAATGCCCTTGATTGAGACGGTTACTTATCCCGACATGGTTAACCCTGCTGAGGTTAAAGAAGTTTGTGATTATATCCGTTTTTTGAATAGGAGTACCGGAAAAGTAAGAACCGGAATTGGAGCGGCCAGGCAGGATGTCAATGTTAGTTGTAAAGGAGGAACAAGGGTTGAGTTAAAAGGTGTAGCCCACACAAAATGGATTCCCGAATTGACACATAACGAATGTTTCAGACAATGGGCGTTACTGCAAATTAAAGATGAATTGTTAAGTCGTATTGCACATCCTGAAAAATGGAAACCAACTCACGAGTTTTTGAAATTTCATTCTTTCAAATTTACACATAAGCCAATAAAAGAGGCAAAAACCTTACATCATAAAATTGTAGCCGTTAACCTGCCAAATTTTAAAGGGATTTTATCACATTTTACGCAACCGGGTAAAATGTTTGCAGATGAAATAGTTGAACGATTAAAAGTTGTAGCTTGTTTGGAACATCCAAATAATACCCATTCTGAATCTTTCGAAGGCCATATTTCAAATAAAGACTATGGGCAAATCCGAATCCTTTTAAATTCAGGTGAAAATGATGCTCAATTAATATTCTGGGGTCCTGAGGCTGATATTAAAACCGCACTTGAAGTGATTGAGGAAAGGTGCAAAATGGCTTTTCAAGGTGTTCCGAATGAAACGCGAAAGGGATTAGAAGGCGGGATTTCTATTTTTGAAAGAGTACTTCCGGGAGCTGATCGTATGTATCCCGATACAGATTCTGCACCTATTCCTTTAAAAAATGAAGACATTGAAGAATTAGGCAAAAATCCACCATCCGATATCATTGATCGCTATCATCAGTTAAAAAAATGGGAAGTTCCTGAAGATAATTATACGTATATCTTCAAAAAGAATTTATTCTTATTGATGAAGTCCATCATCGAAGATTTAAAAGTTAATCCACGATTTCTTGGATCATTTTTAGGTCAAAAGCTTAAATATGTTGAAGGTCATGTGCGACCTGCCGATGCATTCAACTACCCCAAAATATATGACCTATTTAAGTTTTTAAAACAAAATGATTTAAAAGTTGAATTAGCTAAGCGAATGATTGCAATTGTTTATGAACATCCAAAAATGGATTTTGAATCGGTACTTGAAATCATCAATTATAAAAAGGTAACTGCCGAGAGCATCTATTCTCACATCTTGTTTTTAAAAGAAAAATTTGCTGAAATAGGGATGAATCACACTCCTGAAAATGAAGTAAACTGGATCATGGGCGAATTAAAAAATGTTGCCATAGGGAATATAGAAATGACGGACCTGGCAATTCGAATCAGAGAAGCTAAATAACAGCATTAAAAAATTATTGAATGAGCGAAGATTTTTTTCAAGGATATAAAGGAGCTTCTTTAGAAATATTGAAGAAATACAATTGCAGGGTTTGGGGACAAGCAACTGTCGAAACCACCCGTGGAACTTTTAATGGAACTGTTTTGCCAAGATCGGAAAATGATGACGACCAACATATTGTCATGAAAATCATAACCGGTTACAATATTGGAATTGATATCGTAACCATCACATCGATGAAGGAAACCGGGTATAAAAAAGCCAATTACAAAATTCCTGAAAAGGAATTCCCTTATACAAAAGGATTGCCTAAAGTAAAATTATTCGGGACAGGCGGAACCATTGCTTCACGATTGGATTATCGGACAGGTGCCGTTATTCCGGCATTTTCACCGGGCGAACTTTATGGAGCCGTTCCTGAATTAGCGGATATTTGTAATCTGGAAACAGAAAAAATATTTGCCGTATTCAGTGAAAATATGGGGCCAAAACAATACATGGCGCTTGCAACTGCTATCGGTAAAGAAATTGAAAATGGAGTGGACGGAATTGTAATTGGACATGGTACCGACACCCTTCATCATACCGGTGCGGCATTGACATTTATGGTTCAGAACTCACCGGTTCCGATCGTTTTGGTTGGTTCTCAACGATCTTCTGATCGTCCCAGTTCCGATGCTGCCTTAAATCTAATGCATGCGATGACAGCAGCCGGACATTCTGATATCGCTGAAGTCATGGTATGTATGTTTGGTCCTACTTCTGATGATTATGGATTATTGCACAAAGGAACCAGGGTTCGTAAAATGCACTCCTCCTATCGTTCTACATTTCGCACCATTGGTGATACTCCATTGGCAATGATCAATCGTAAGGGTGCAACAATGATCAAAAAAGAATACAAACATCGTCGCAAGGATAAAAATGTGACGATACTACCTTATTTCTCGGATAAAGTAACTATGCTGTATTACTATCCCGGTATGAAAGCTGACACATTGGATTCATTGGTGGAAGCAGGTTATAAAGGCGTTATTATTGTTGGAACGGGATTGGGTCACGTAAATAAAGAACTATATCCCGCGATTGAAAGAGCACACGCAAAAGGCGTTCATATGTTTATGACCCTTCAAACTATTTGGGGGTTTGTTCATATGTTTGTTTATGATACAGGAAGAGACATGATGGCCAAAGGAATTATTCCTGCAGGGAATATGTTACCGGAGGTTGCATGGGTAAAGTTGAGCTGGATTCTTGGTCAAACAGAAGATCCTGCCGAGGTAAAACGCATGATGCTAACTCCAATCAACGATGAAATTACCGAACGTGAGCCTTATAATGGATATTTGGTTTATCAGGGTGGCGTTTCGGAGGTCGAAGATTTTATAAAGAAAGTGCACAAGTAGATGTCATTTATGACAGGATAAACAATGGCTATAATCCAGAAAGTAGATCTTTAATCGTCCGAAAAATACTTAAGCAAACTTCTGTATTTCGACAAAACTTTAGCCCTCGAAACAAATCCAAGGTAAACTCCGTCTTTAATAACTACAATATTAAATTTACCCGAATCCCTGAATTTTTCAACAACATCTTCCATCGATTCTTCGGGATCGATTGTAACTTCAGGAGTTACCATGATGGAGGTAATAAGAGTTGTTTTGTAAAGCTCAGGTTTAAAAATAATTTTACGGATATCATCCATCCTGATTATTCCGTAAAGGCGATTATCCTGATCAATTACAGGGAAAATATTACGGTTCGATTCGGAAATCAATTGAATCAGGTCGCCCAATGTTTGATTGGGGCCAATACTTAAAAAATCCCGCTCAATTAATTTCCCGACTTTCATCATGGATAGTACCGCCTTATCCTTATCGTGGGTAAAAAGTTGCCCTTTTCTTGCCAGCTCATGGGTATAAACCGAATGAGAAAGAAAGATTTTAATGGTACCGTACGATATTGTGGCAGTAATCATCAACGGGACAATTAAGTGATAACCTCCGGTAATTTCGGCAATTAAAAAGATTGCAAATAAGGGCCCATGCAGAACCCCTGCAATTAAACCTGCCATTCCTACCAGCGCAAAATTACCTTCAGGCAGGATCCCTAATCCAAAATAGTTAACCAGTTTTGCAAAAAACAATCCTGCGATCGATCCAATAAACAAGGTAGGAGCAAAGATTCCTCCAATTCCACCTGCTCCAAAAGTCACCGAACTCGCAACTACTTTTAACAAAATAATCATTAAAAACAACAGGAAAATAACCCCCATATTGTCTTTTAATGAATAGAAAACACTTTTGTCGTATAAAAAGTTGATATCTCCCTGAAGGCTTGCATTAATTGAACTGTAGCCCTCACCGTAAAGGGATGGGAAAAAGAAAATGAGAATTCCTAAAATAGAGCCTCCGATCATTAATTTAACATACCAATGCTTTACCTTCACAAATAATCGTTCGATAAAAATGTGAACCTTGGTAAAATATACAGAGATTATCCCTGATAAAATTCCGAGGATGATGTAAAAGATGGTGTTTTTTAGTAGAAAGGTCTCCCTGATTTCGAAGGGGTATAATACAGCCTGACCCAAAAAAAAGTAAGACGAAATAACCGCGGTAACTGAGGCCACTAACAATGGAAGTGCAGAGGCCATGGTTAGGTCCAGCATTAATACTTCAAGCGCAAAAACAATGGCAGCAATTGGGGATTTAAAAATAGCGGCAATAGCTGCAGCTGTAGCCACTCCAATCAATAAAATGATTTGTTTGTAGTTTAAATGAAGCAGGCGGCCAATATTTGAGCCAATAGCTGCACCGGTTGCAACTGTGGGTGCCTCTAACCCTACCGAACCTCCAAACCCAACCGTGATTGTTCCTGCAATAATTGAGGAAAACATATTATGGCGCTTGATAACTCCTTTGTTCTTAGAGATTGCGTAGAGTACACTTGCAACCCCATGTCCGATATCCTGACGGATAAAATGCCTAACAAAAAATACAACAATCAATATCCCGATCATCGGGAATGCCAAATAAAGATAGTTTTCGTACTCGTTGGCAAAATTGCTGGTAAGAAATGAAGAGATATAAGAAGCTGATTTCTTAATGATGATAGCAGCTATGCTTGCAAGAATTCCGATCAGAACACTTGCGATTAAAATGAACTGCCTGTCGTTTATATGCTTCAGGCGCCAAGTTAAGAACCGTTTTAATACCTTATATTTAGTCATTTTAAGTCGGGTGCAAAATAATATAAAATATAATTAGCGAACAATTAATTCATCACTTTCTTTTATCTTAGCCAAATCAAAAGTTAGGTTAGTTTTTAATCTTTCTAAGTAATTAGTATTATGCAAACGTAAAGATAAAAAAGCGATTCGAAAATTTAAATAAAATCTTGTGTCCCTGCTTGCGGCAGGTTGATACTTGAATCTATAATCTTAAATTTTAAAAATGAAAATAATATCATATAATGTAAATGGAATTAGGGCCGCCATGAAAAAAGGTTTTATGGAATGGGTAAATGCAGTAAATGCGGATGTGATTTGTTTGCAGGAAACAAAGGCTCAAGGCGACCAAATCCCTATTTTTGAGTTTGAAGCTGCCGGATATAAAACGTATTTTTTATCTGCGGTAAAAAAGGGATATAGCGGAGTTGCTATCCTTGCCAAAAAAGAACCCGATAAAGTTGTTTACGGAATTGGCGTTCCAAAATACGACGATGAGGGAAGGTTTATCAGAGCCGATTATGGCGACATTTCCGTTGTCAGTGTTTATCATCCTTCAGGATCGAGCGGTGAATTCAGGCAGGCTTTTAAAATGCAATGGCTGATCGATTTTCAGCATTATATAAACGAATTAAAAAAAGAACGACCCCAATTAATTATTTCGGGCGATTACAATATTTGTCATAAACCCATTGATATCCACGATCCGGTAGGGAATAAAAACAATTCGGGTTTCTTGCCTGAAGAACGTGAATGGATTGGGGAATTTATTAACAGTGGTTTTGTTGATTCGTTCAGGGCATTTAATCCCGAACCGCATAATTATACCTGGTGGAGTTACCGGTCAAATGCGCGTGACAACAATAAAGGCTGGCGTATCGATTATCATATGGTAAGTAAAAATTTAAGAGATAAAATGCAAAGAGCCTTGATTTTGCCCGGAGCCATGCATTCGGATCATTGCCCGATTACGTTGGAGATAGACATTAACTAATTAGGGATGTTATTGTATTGGCAATTTGGAAATCCCACAATTTCTTATGGGATTTTTTTACTTTTTCATCGTTTTTTAATGATATAAAAAGTGTATTTTAGTTTTTCATTTACTAAAAACACAACCCATGAAAAAACAGTTTATCTTTCTTTTGGCCCTATCCTTATTCATTTCTTCCAATACCAAACTTAAAGCTGATGCAAAAGAACGCCTTAGCGATAAGGAATTGATTGTTTTAAATGATAGCACCTTAGCTAAAGAATTTTGGGAAAATTTAAAAGCTTTAAAAGGAAAAGCATTTGAAGGACAATTGATGAGCACTCCTGCCAACGATGATTTTGCAGGTAAAAAATTAGTGATGCATGTGCTTTTTGCAGATGATGAAACAATCTTGATTCCATTCAATGTTGGCGATAACCGATCAAGAACATGGATTTTGAAATACAAAAACGGCAGGATTGAACTCAAACACGATCACCGACATGAAGATGGCAGCCACGATAAACAAACCATGTATGGCGGAACATCAACAAATTCAGGAACGTCCAATATGCAAGTATTTCCGGCCGATCAAGAAACTGTTTCAGTAATTCCTGCTGCTTTTTCAAACGCCTGGTGGATTACTGTTGACAGCACCGTATACACCTATAACCTTAGACGATTGGGTACAGAAAGGGTATTTACGGTTTCTTTTGATTTAACCAAAGAAGTTGAAATTCCAAAACCTTCCTGGGGATGGGAAAAATTCAATAAATAATTAACAATTAATAATCGACAAATAAAAAACTTCGTAAACGAAAGGTAATGCTGAACAATAATTTCTCCATTAGTTCTCAATTTGATTAAGTTTCATTTACTTAATAAACTGGAGTATAATAAAAAAAGCAGCGATTAACCCAATAACGACCATTGTAATCGGCCTTATTTTAAAGCCCAGAAAGTGGGTGTATCTTGAAAGCCATTTTATTTTTGCAAGTGTAATGGTTTTTAGCGGTTTACGTTATGTGATCGAATAAATCTAATTTACATCCTCATTCGTCTAACAATTTATCAGCAAAACCCAGTCCACAATCTACCATTTATGCAGCTGCGGCTCTATCCATAAATGTTGCTGGACCATCAGTACTTCAATTGCTAGTGTTACAGCAGTAGATCCAGCAATACATAAAAAGTACCTTCAATATATTCTGGCATTAACTTCAAATTCATAAGCTTTTAGAATGTTAGGATACATTTAAAACCCTAAATTAAAATCAGGAATTCAAGGATTTAACGGACAAAAAGTAATACTATTATCAATTTGATGCACAAAATAAATGTATTATTGATAAATTCACAATTATTTCTTCCAAGGTTTTAACTTCAAATAGAAAAAGATACCAATAAGTGGCACAACACAAACAATAAAAATCCAGTAAAAAGGAATTTTTTGTCTTTTAAAATTTCTTCTTAAAATATCTGTTAAGCCATATATACTTGGCAAAAACCCTAATATTCCAACGATGAAAAAGAAGGATTTAGTCATACACTATATTATTAAAGAATTTATTCCAATCACTTTTACCTACTATCCTATTATATAGACTATCATTAATATTATGAAAAGTAGTAGGATAATTATTGATTTTAAAAGGATTGTTGGCTTTATCAATGGTGTAAAATTTAATATTTCTTAAGCCCATAAATTTTTGAAATTCATTTACTTTCTCAACAGCCTCCTCTGAGATAAAATAAAATTTGACTTGATTTGTTTTATAAATTAAGGCATCCAAATCATTAAATTCTTCGACACATGGCTTACACCAGGATGCCCAAAAGTGTATAAAAATATTTTTATTATCAAGGTCAATCTCAATTTCTTTTTGTTTTGAAACACTGTAAATATTTATGAATTTTTGTTTAATCAGGATTTTCGAATTTCGATTTAAAAGCATTATTTGATCAAACTTCTGAATTTTTTTATATACCGAAAATCCAAATGACCCAATTACGGCAATAACGGCAATTATGATTACTAGTTGTATAATTTTTTTCATTGATTCGAGAAGATGTATCCTACTCTTTTTTTATTAATTGGGTATTAATTCATTATCTGTATCGTCTGCACACCAAGCTGCACAGGCAATTGCAACAGAACCTGCACAACTTGGGCCAATTATAGTACAAACAAAATCACATTCAGGATCATCTGCGCATGCACCCCAAGCATCACCAACACACTCACGAACACAAGTCCACCATGAGCGCTTTAAGGTTAAGTAAAGACTGTTTTTATCTAATTTAAGTGAGAATGTTTGTTCATCAATCTTATCGCAATTTAACAAAAATGCAGTTTCTCCATAGACACTATTATAATTAAAACTTATTATATCACCTATTTCATTGCGTGTAAATAGTTCAATGATAGTAACAAAAGATCCTGTTTCTGTTGTTGTGAAGAGAATATTTCCAAGAATTTTTTCATTAATTGCGGATTGTAAAGAGTAAAATGTAACTCCTTTTTCTTGAGATTGATTAAAATTATTCAAGTCAAGCCCTTTTGCCAGTGATGGATATGTTGACTTCAGGGTTAAAAAGTCATTACTTTTTAAAAAATTGCATAACAGTTTAGGGTATTCGTTTGTATCAGATTGCTCCGTTCCTATTTTTGAGCAAGAACTTAATACTATCATAAAAAATGAAAGTATCAAAAAAAATGGTTTTTTATGGTTTAAACTTTTAATTTGACAATAATTGAATAGTTTTCATCTATCTCGAATTAATACCTGATCAGTTTAATTGTAAAGCAGGATCATAAATGCTATTTATTCAAGCTTAGCGTTTTGTTAAGTTTTATGCTGACCGATAAAACATGCAACCAAAAAGCAGTAACGAATCAAATCAAACTAAATACTAAATATAATTTGGGGAGTATAAAAATTGAAAAATCAATAGGCAAATCACCTGTTAATTCCAATTATCGCTAAAAGGTAACCCTTCTAACTTGGATATATTTTCAATTTAGAATAATTCTCGATAAGCATTTGAAGTACACCAAAGTTTTCATAGGTATACTGCTGAAAAAGAAGATCATAAATATCAAGCACTAATTAGTATTCGCCGTTTTTTCTGACCTGCCCTATGCTTCAACATATCGCTCATTTTTTTCTGAAAAATTGACCTATTAAAATTCTTAAAGAAGCTCCTTTTGCAATAATAAGGGTGGAAATCTTGTAAGCAATCGCAAAGCTTTCAAATGTTGGATTCAAGACAAAAGAACAAATCAATTTTGAACAAACTAATGTTGTGCAAAGTTTTAAACTTAGCACAGCGATGAAATTTCGACATTTGAATGAGTATTTTCTAAAATAATAAAAAACACAAATCCAACAATAGGAATAAACCCTAATAATGATTTAAGAAAACTCTTTTTCAAGCCATAAAAAAGGGTGATCGGAAAGGCCGTAAAAAAGAATGTGATAAAAATGAGAAAAACAATCTCAGACAGGTTCGTGTAAAATTTAAAAGTTTTAATGCCTTCTTCAAAATAAAAAAACAAATTACTAAAAAGGAAGGCAATCAGAAAAAAGATAAAAAATTCTTTGTTTTTTTTCATGCGATTGTAATTTAATTGTTTATTGTCTGCTCTTTATACCATAAAATTAATAATGTCAAGCTAATATTCAATAGATTTTTAAAATGAAATTGGTTATTGAATTTAATGGAATCCTATTCAGCTGAACATTGTTGTGCGAAGTTTAAAACTTCGCACAGCAAATTTAAGTGTAACATTTTGAACAAAGAGTAGTCTTATTTACAAAAACCTTCCAATCATGATAAAAAATTACTTCAAAACCACCTTTCGCATCTTTATGCGCAACAAGGGCTATACTTTTCTGAATATTTTCGGCTTATCAATCGGGATGGCCATAAGTATTATCGGGTTGCTCTATGTGTTTAATGAGCTGAGTTACGACCGTTTTAATAAAAATGCAGATCGGATTCATCGCATTGCAGTGGAAGCCTTATCCGGAACCACAGAAATTTATCAAACTTATACAGCAGCGGCATACACGAAGGCCTTGTATGACGATTTTCCGGAGATTGAAAAAATTACCCGAATTGCTTCCTGGGATTTCGAATTTGAATATCAGGATAAAAATTTTATTGAGAATGAAGTTTTTATTGTCGATTCTACTTTTTTCGACATCTTCACCATTCCTGTCATAGCCGGAAAGCCTGACAGGTTGTTGAACGAACCCAATTGTGTAGTTTTAACTGAAAGTACCGCAAAAAAATATTTTGGCAACGCAAATCCGATCAATCAAATCATTCGAAGTGATACAGTAAGTTATAAGGTAATTGCAGTTGTTCAGGATGTTCCTAAAAATTCACATTTTCATTTCAATATTGCTTTATCATTAATCAGCATTGACGGTTCTTACAATAATCCCGCTTGGTTTGCCAATAATTTCAGGGCTTATATTTTACTTCATAAAAATGTAGATTATAAAGCAGTTGAAGCTAAATTTCCTGCCTTTGTCGACAAATACCTATTTGGTGGTACTTATGCCGAACGTAGTTCGGGAGGAAATAAATGGGAACTTTATTTACAACCACTGCTTTCCATTCATCTGAATTCCGATTTACGGGGAGAATTCGAAGCTAATGGCCGTAAGGAATATGTTAATGTGTTTTTAATTGTATCCATCTTCATCTTACTTATTGCCTGTATCAATTTCATTAATCTTTCAACAGCGAAATCAACCAGAAGGGCAAAAGAGGTTGGGATCAGGAAAGTGATTGGATCGGGCAAACTTGAATTAATAAAACAGTTCATCGGTGAATCGTTAACAACCAGTTTTATTGCTTTAATCTTAGCTCTCGTTTTTGTTGAAATCATTCTTGCACTTTTACCCGAATTTATTGGCCTCGATTTACAAATGCCCTATTTCAGTATAATTTATACCATTCCGGGTTTAATATTTCTGGGCATATTTGTCGGGATCATCTCAGGAATTTATCCTGCAATGGTTTTATCGGCATTTCGCCCAATTGTAGTTTTAAAAGGCACCTTAAGTCAGGGAGGAAAGTCTGCCTGGTTAAGAAATGCCCTGGTTATTTTCCAGTTCATGATATCAGTCATTCTGATTATTGGAACATTTGTCATTTCCAGTCAACTCAATCTTTTACAAAATGAAAATTTAGGTTTCAATAAAGAAGAGGTTATTGTAATCAATAATACCAGTACACTTGGAAATTCTATTCAGGTAGTTAAAAATGAAATTAGTACCCTTCCTTTTGTGCAGAATGTGTCTTTTTCAAGCCGTTTGCCGGGAATTCCATTAAGTAATTGGGGTTGCAGGGCCGAAGGCAGGGAAGGTGGCTTTACTTTAAATTTATTTTATTCGGATGAAGACCTGGATGATGTATTAAATTTAGAATTGACAAAGGGAAGGTATTTCTCAAAAGAATATGGAACAGATACTCTGGCCATCATTATTAATGAAGAAGCTGAAAAATTGATTGGGTTTGATGAAATATTAGGAGCAAGGATAACCTTCGGCAGAAATGTATACCTGCATGTAATTGGGGTGGTAAAAAACATTCATTATGAATCGAAACACCAAAAAATACACCCAATGGCAATTCTTAATAACAATAGCAGAAATAATTTTTCGGGATATTTGACCGTCAGGGTTTCTTCTGATAATGTTGCTCAAATGATCACCGGATTGACCGATATTTGGGATAAACATGCCCAAGGCATACCAATCGATTATAATTTTTTGGATAAACAATATGATGCATTATATGATAATGAGATGCAGACAAAAAAATTATTTTTGGCATTTTCTTTCCTTGCAATTTTTATTGCTTGTTTAGGATTGCTTGGCTTGGCTTCTTACATGGCTCAGCAAAAAACTAAAGAGATCGGAATTAGAAAAACCTTCGGGGCCTCGATGACTAACATTACACTATTGCTATCAAAGAGTTTTTCAAAATGGGTGATTATTGCCAATATTATAGCATGGCCTATTGCTTGGTATTTTTTCAATAATTGGTTAAATAATTTTACGGAAAGAGAAGAACTGGCATGGTGGTATTTTGCACTTGCGGCTGTTATTTCGATTTTTATTGCATTATTAACCATAGGTTATCAAACGATTAGTGCTTCAAAAGCAAATCCCATTGATTCGTTGAGGTACGAATAATTTGGTTTAACTAGTTTATAATTTGATTTTGCTAATCTAGATTTGGAGTGTCCGGACAAGTTGATTAATTAAATTTCTTATTTTAGCTAAGCGTTTTTTAATCATTAAAGATCCTAATTAGCATAAATCAGAGAAGTATTTACTATGATTGAATTCCTAAGTTTTGGCAATAAAAAAGGAGAATAATTTCTTATTCTCCCTTTCAATTTAAGCGGTTCTGTTAAAAATGATGCGCTAACAGCGTATTATAGTATCATTTGTTTGATTCATATTAACACATACGATTAATCATCTGACTCCACGAATCACGATCTTTCACAATAAACTTTAATTCTTTACCTTCTTTGGTAATCAGGCTCAAACCATTCTGGAAAATCATTCGGGTTTTAAAATACATTAATTCGCGAATTTCTTTAGGCTCAATCTCTATGTTTAATCCATTCACTTTATCAGCAAGTTGTTTGAAATAAAGTCGTTGATTTGTTAAAATTAATTTCCCTTTTACCTGATTATCGGTGTTTAAATATTGAGCATTACCTGCTTTGGTAACTACTTCGTTGGCGTATAGTGCAATGGTCATGATATATTCTTTAAATGTGTTTACTTCTGCTAATTATAAAAGCATGAATTATGCCAAATGTTTTAATGTGTTGTAAGAGAGTAATAAAGGAAGGTTTTACCCTATTCATAATAAGGAAGAAATGTACGAATACATTACAATTGTGTACGAAATTATGCAGTATCAGCCAAATAGCAACTTAAAAATATCTTCAATTTTTCGAACAGGAGTGATCTTAATACCCGGATTTTTGATGTCCGGGCCCTTTAAATTATATTTTGAAACAAAAATTTGCTCAAACCCAAGTTTTTCAGCTTCGATGATTCTTTGATCAATACGGTTAACGGGTCGGATTTCACCTGAAAGCCCAACTTCTGCAGCAAAACAATTTTTTTGTTCAATAGGGATGTCTTCGCTTGAAGATAAAACCGCACTAACTACTGCCAGATCGAGAGCAGGGTCATCGACTTTAATCCCACCTGCGATGTTTAAAAATACATCTTTAACACCTAACCTGAATCCACTTCGTTTTTCGAGTACAGCAAGGAGCATATTTAATCTACGCAAGTCAAACCCTGTAGATGAACGTTGAGGTGTACCATAAGCAGCAGAACTTACGAGGGACTGAATCTCAATTAACATGGGCCTGATCCCTTCAATAGTCGATGCAATTGCTACTCCACTTACATTTTCATCTCTTTGTGAAATTAATATTTCGGAAGGATTTGGAACTTCGCGTAAGCCACTGCTCTGCATTTCATAAATCCCAAGTTCGGAAGTTGAACCAAATCTGTTTTTTGTGGATCGTAGTATTCGATAACCATGATTGCGATCTCCTTCAAATTGAAGAACCGTATCAACCATGTGTTCTAATATTTTGGGTCCTGCAAGTTGGCCGTCTTTTGTAATGTGCCCTATTAAAAACACAGGAGTTTGAGTTAATTTCGAATATTTCTGCAATTCGGAAGCACATTCACGAATTTGCGAAATACTACCGGCAGAGGATTCAATATAATCGGTGTGAAGCGTTTGGATTGAATCGATGATCAATACATCCGGTGCTATTTGCTCAATTTGATGAAATATATTTTGGGTTGAGGTTTCGGTCAAAACATATAAATGATCTCCAGTTAACTTAACACGTTCAGCGCGCATTTTGATCTGTTGGCTACTTTCCTCACCGGTTACATATAAAATTTTTTGGGTGTTCATTTTTAGGGCAACCTGGAGCATCAAAGTAGATTTTCCAATCCCCGGTTCACCTCCAATTAGTATTAATGAGCCGGGAACCATTCCACCTCCTAAAACCCGGTTTAATTCTTGATTTTTAGTATCAATTCGATTCCCCGAACTCATTTCAATATCGCTGATCAATTTCGGGCGACTGTTTTCTCGCGAGGCTAATTGAAATGGGAGATTCGTTTTTGTTGATTCTTTTTGAATGATCTCTTCTGCATAGGTGTTCCATTCGCCACAGGAAGGGCAGTTCCCAATCCATTTCGAAGATTGCGAACCACAATTCTGACAATAAAAGGTAGTCTTGGTTTTGGCCATTGAATTATTTTTCTGGAAGATAAAGATAAGAATTTATTAAAGGTCTTTGATCTTGTTTTCAATGATTGTGGTAGAATAACCCGGCAAAAAATCAAGTGTAATGATTTGGCCACCTTTGGCTTTTACAATGTCATGACCAACAATGTCTTCAGCATTATAATCACTTCCCTTTATTAAAACGTCCGGCTTTATTATATTGATCAAATTCCATGGAGTTTCCTCTTCAAATAGGACTATTGCATCAACAAAAAAAAGTGAAGCAAGAATTGAAGCTCTGGAGTTTTCATCGGTAATTGGTCGGTTTGAACCTTTTATCTTTCGAACAGACTTATCGGTATTCAAGCCAATAATCAGAATATCACCAAAGTCTGATGCTTTGGAAAGGTAATCAATATGTCCTAAATGCAGCAGGTCGAAGCAACCATTGGTAAATATTATTTTTCTTTCCTTAAATCTCCAAATATTTAATTGAGATTTTAATTTCCTGGATGAAAATATTTTATTTTGAATGATCTCAGTTTTTTGCATGATCATCAATTTTTTGAGCGCCTACAAGCATAAAATAAGAAAAGGTTCCAACAACAATGAGCATTAAACTTTGTGAGGTGTGAATTAAAGTAGCCCAAGTTGCAGCCATGTCATTGGGAATTTTATAGATTTCGAATAAAACGGCTTTAACGATAAAATGATAGGCGCCTAATCCTCCCGGAACAGGGGCGACCATACCTATGCTTCCAAGGGTAAGAACTGTTATACCATCAATAATTGTCAGATGTGATGTTGCCTCCAGTGAGAAAAATACTACATAGGTCATTAAAAAATACATGCCCCAAATAACCAGGGTGAAAAATAAAAAAGCCGCTCTTCTTTTTAATTTCATTATAGTTTTTAAACCGTCAAGAAACCCCTTAAAGAATTTAGAGCTTTTTATATACAAGTTGGATTGATGAAGCCTGGCTTTAAAAATTTTATATAAAATGGTTACAACAACAATTAAAACGGTTAATGCGATAAGGAAAATCAAAATAACATATAGATTATTCGAAAACTTTGATAATAGGGGTTCGATAATGAGCTTGTTCACAAAGCCGCCAACAATTTCTAATTGAAAAACAACGACAAAAATCATCATTATGATCAATACGATTAAATCAAAAAAACGCTCGGCTACTACGGATCCAAACAGAGAGTCAAATGGAATATTTTCGCGTTTGCTAAGCATGCCGCATCGTGAAACTTCGCCTAAACGCGGCAATGCCAAATTAGCAAAATAGCCAACCATCACAGCATAAAATGTTGTTTTGGTTCTGGTTTTGTAACCCATTGAGTTAATCAGGATATTCCACCTCATAGCTCTCGCTAAGTGACTTATTATCCCCAAAACGAAGGATAGAAGGATCCACCAGTAATTCGCTTTAAATATTTCTTGTATAACATTTCCAACATCAACTTTTCTAAAAACCAACCACAATAGGGTTAACCCTAACATGAAGAATGCTAAAAAGTTGAGGGTAGAAAAAAGTTTCTTTTTCAAAAGCTTATTTTAATTGATTACTAGTGTCGGGGAATAAAATATGGGGTTTGAATTTTTTTGCTTCTTCAAAGTCCATGCTTGCGTACGAAACAATGATAACCTTATCACCTATTTCTGCTTTACGCGCTGCTGCTCCATTTAATGAGATAATACCTGACCCGCGTTGCCCTTTGATTACATACGTATCCAAACGCTCACCATTATTGATATTGTAAATATGAACTCTCTCGTTTTCAATTAGATTAGCAGCATCCATTAAGTTTTCATCAATGGCAATGCTCCCGATATAATTTAGGTCAGCCTGCGTAATAGTTGCCCGGTGTATCTTTGATTTTAATATATCAATTTTCATGAGGCAAAATTATAAAACAATTGTTCAAAAATTAAATATAAATAAAAATTTAGATTTTCAGCCTAATTTAATATTATCTATTAAACGTACATTACCTAAAAATGCTGCAATTAAGGCAACCGAATCCTTTTTAGTTGTAGTTTGAGCATCGAAAGGGAGGAGTGATTTGTTGTTGACAATTGCCAGATACTCAACCTTAATTCCCTCAAGTTGGTTTAAATTTTGAATGGCTTTTTGAATGATCTCAGCAGCATTTTCTCCGTTAAAAGAGTGTTTTATTGAAATTAAACTTTGATAAATTTGAGGGGCAACAGCTCTTTCTTTCTTAGTCAGACGCATATTTCTTGAACTCATCGCCAGACCGTCCTTTTCCCTGATGGTAGGGCAAGGGATGATTTTTACCGGGATATTTTCCATTTCAACCAAACGATGAATGATTGCCAATTGTTGAAAATCTTTCTCTCCAAAGTAGGCGAAGTCGGGTTGAACTATCTCGAATAATTTTTTTACCACAATAGCAACTCCATTAAAGTGTCCGGGCCTGAACTCTCCTTCCAATATTTTATCAAGTTGTCCAAAATCAAACTGTGTCATATCTGGTTCAGGGTAAATTTCAGAAACTTCCGGGATAAAAACCATTTGACATCCGGCCTTTTGTAATTTCTCGCAATCCGATTGCAGATCATGAGGATATTTTTCTAAATCTTCTTTATTGTTAAATTGAATTGGGTTTACAAAAATACTACAGACACAAATGTCGTTTTCGGAAACAGCTTTTCTGATTAATACAAGATGGCCTTCATGCAGAGCACCCATCGTTGGTACAAATCCGATTGACTTGCTTGCAGCACGTTCTTTATTCAGGGCATTTTTTAGGGCACTTATCTGTTGAATACGAATCATTTAGGAAGCGTTTGTTTTTAATAAAAGTTTTATTGTTCCTTTTGAAGAATTTTAAGTAAATCCATTTCTAGGGAAATTTTTGGATTTTCAACAATTCTGCCAATCTCATTGTCGTTTTTATAAATAATGAAGGTTGGAACATACTTTATTTTAAGATCGTCAATACTTAATTCATGGGATTTTTTTAATCGATCAACTGCGATAATCGTAAGATTTAAATCATCAAAGCCGATCTCATCAAGTACTTTTATAAATCTTGGAACTTGTATTTCACTATCATAACACCAAGATCCGAAAACAAGTTTAATAGTGATATTTTCAAGATGATTTTTTAATTTTGTAATTGTATAAATGTCGGAGTTATATCCAGCATATTGAAAGTTAAAAGCCACACCAAATGTTCCTTCTTTAAGTCCATCCCGATTACATTGGTCGATCAGGATTTCGCTCCCAACCCTTTTGTCAATGTATTTTTCATTGAACTCTTGCGCAAAAATACTATTCATATTTATGACGATAAATAAGCAATAAATAAAGATCCGTTTCATAATTTATAGGTTTTAGAAGAACAAATATAACGATATACTGCTTGAAATTTAAAAATTTTATTATACATTTGTTAAGTTCTATAAACAATTTAATTAAGGGTACTTAAAATGGATGTTTCTTCTACCGTCGAGAAATTTTTAAAAACGATTTATAATTTAGAGTTACGCCATCAAAAAGCATCGGGTTCGAACATGGCATCAAAGTTGAATATTTCACCAGCTGCAATAACAGATATGGCAATCAAGCTTGCCGGGCAGGACCTTATTAATTATCAGAAACATAAAAGTATTACACTTACCCCAAAAGGGAAAAAAATCGCATTATTAGCATCCCGAAAACATCGGCTTTGGGAAACATTTTTACATCGAACATTGAGCCTTAATCTGGATGAGATTCATGTGGAAGCCGAGCTAATTGAAGGCTATACATCTGAATTTTTATTAGGAAAAATTGATGAATATTTAGGATTTCCGGAACATGATCCTCATGGAGACCCAATACCTGATAAAAAGGGGGTCTTACCTGAGGAACAAGATTTTTCCCCTTTAAACAAAAGTAAACCCGGATCCTATCAAATTGAGCGACTTTATTTTGAAAGCGATGAATTGAATGATTTTTTCACGGAATACGAATTTAAGGTTGGTGATATTCTTGAATTGGTATTGATTTTCAAAATGGATAATGCATTACTTATTAAAAGAAATAAAGTGACCATGGTGATCAGCGAAAATATTGGATCAAAAATGCTGGTGAGCAAATTAAGCGAATAATAAGTTAGCAAAAGATCTGATTCTTACCTGATAATATTATTTTTATTATAACCTAACTATTTCGGAATATTCATTTAACATCATTTATTCATTATTTGGAATCAAACTAAATAATTAATTATCTTTGCAGTTGATAAACGAATTAATTGTTGGTTAAACTATTACAGATGAAAAAAATTGGAATATTCTATGGATCTTCAACAGGCAATACAGAAGTAATTGCTGATAAAATCCAACAAATGTTCGGCGAAGAACATGCTGATGTATTCAATATTGATGCCGTAGAAAAGAGCGAAATTGAGCCATACCAATATCTAATCTTTGGAACTTCAACTTGGGGTTTAGGTGACATGCAGGATGATTGGGAAGAATTTATGGATGAATTAAAAACAATAGATCTTTCAAAAAAGAAAGTGGCCTTATTTGGTCTTGGCGATCAGGAAGTTTATTCAGGAAGCTTTGTTAATGGAATGGGTGAATTGTTTGAACAGATCTCAAAAAGAACAAAAATCGTTGGCCATTGGCCCATTGATGATTATGATTTCGTGGCATCAAAAGCCTTGAAGAATGGTAAATTTGTTGGCTTGGCCATCGATTTTGATAATGGGCAAAAGAAAGTTGATGAATACATTGAAAAATGGGTAAAACAGCTTAAAGAAGAATTTAAAGGTTAAATTAAAGGCTGCAAATATGCAGCCTTTATCTTTAAGTTTTGAATATTATATTGTGTTCAAGAAGTTTTAGGCTCTGTTGTAATGACCATATCTTGTTTTTTCCCATCCATCCTAATTAGTAGCGGGTTTTTAAAGCGGATATGTTTAAAGTACTTGGTTTGATTGACAACTTCTTGTTTTTTAAATAAATCTTTGTTTATAAAACTTGTCGAAAATTCTTGCTGAATGGAGTAATACCCAACATTCATTGCGGTTACATTATGAAAAAAATGTGAACCGGAAGAACCATCCAATGGATAATCTTGTAAGCTGGTTTCAATAATGACAGCAGCATTCGAAATTTGAGGCCAACGAACTGGAATTCCAATCCATCGATCCCGAGTCCCCCATCTTCCGGGACCGATTAAAACATATTTACGATTTTCATTGATCATCTTCCTGTTTAGCTGATCAATTTCATCCACCATCGCTGAAGTTTGATTTTTATCAAATGTAGTTTCATCAACATAAATGATATCATCAATATGCTTTAAAAGTCCATTTCCCATTCCCTTTTCTGCATAAATCAGGATGTCTTCATTATTAATATTGTCAATATTAAATTCGAAATCATGGGCATTGGCAATAAGGGGTTTGATTTGTAATAAGTAGAACGATGCTTTATTATTTTCGTCTTTTCTTAAATCTACTGCATATTCAATTTCAACCGGCGATCCCAAGGCTTCCTGCACTACATCAAGAACAGTCTCAATGGTTTTAGCTAATGGGATGTAATTGTATTTTAAAATGTTGGCAAAATTAATAATTCGAGGACCTGGCCTGTCGATACCCGGATAAATAGAATTGTTGTCTGCATCATAAACAGAGGCACAATGGGTAATATTCTTGTGCTTTTCAGCTAAATCAATATCCAGATAGGAAAGTCCAGCCGTATCGCCTTCGAGCAGGTTCAAATCTTTTTTCCCGAGGTCAACTGCATAAAATTTCAACTGAGAATTTTTAAACTGATCCTTAGGTGAATTAATTTCTGTTTGTGGATATTTGGGCGAGAAACGATAGGCTTTCTCTCCTTCAACCACATACTTACCTAAACCTACTGCAGCAACAGCAAAGCCTTCTTCAGGTTTCATATGCCCGAAGGGATAGTAATTATATGATTGCGCCACTCCTGAAATATGCGGATAGTAGTAATCACCATATGTATTTCCAACTACTTCCTGTAATATGATGGCCATTTTTTCATCTTCAATTTTATAATTTACAGCTTCAATATAGGCCATAGCAATCGGCGAATAAATAGAAGCATATACCAATTTGATTGCATTCATGGTTTGTTCAAGACGAATATTGATGTCAGGATGATTATTGGGCAGTAAAAAAGTGTCAAAAATTCCTGCAAAAGGCTGCATTAACGAATCTTCAAATAATCCTGAGGATCTGACTGCTATTGGGTTTGTGATTTTGCGAAGTATAATTTTTAATCTTTTTGTTAAAGTTTCACTAAGACTACTTTGTATGAATATTTTTTTGACACTTTCATAATCAACACCGGAAATCAGAATCTCCCTTAGGTTATTCTTTTCAATAAACCGCTCAAATTCATTGGTTCCAATAACTGAGGTTTTGGGTGAACGAATATTGATATCTGAAACATGTTTTGAGAAATTATAATTATAGATCAATGAATTAATGAAAGCTAATCCTCTTCCTTTTCCGCCCAGAGATCCGTTTGATAAGCTTACGATATTTGATTCATCAAGGATCGCACCTTCATCAAATGGGATGATTTTACCTTTATTCTGTTCATTTCTAAACTTTTGTAATACATCGATTAAAACTTCCCTCAGGTTTTCTGCATCTTTAAAATCAGTTACTTTATGAGGACGTAAAACTTTCGCGGCTTGTATTTCACCACGGGCCATCAACCACAATGAGAAGTGGTCTTTTTCTGCATGATATAGAAGCGTTTCTGCAGAAATCGTTTTTAACTGAGCTTCAAATTCTTTTAGTGAATGAGCAATTCCGATTTGAGCTCCCTTTTTATCACGGTAAATAAAATTACCAAAACCAAGATAATAGGTTATGAAACTTTGAAAATCAAGTAGTAATGTTTCAGAATTTTTATTGATAAATGTTGACTTCAGATCATATGCTTTTTTTGCATTGGACTGATCTGATGATTGGATAATGATGGGAATATTGCTAATTCTATTTTTTATATATTTGGTCAATTCAAATCCGGCATTTGAGTTTTCTTCACCGTCTTTAGAATAGCTTACATCCGTAATTAAGCAAAGCAGATTGTCCTTAAATTTATTAATAATCTCAATGGCACCTTCATAGGTAGAAACTAATAGGATTTTTGGCCGAGCCCTCATTCGAAGCACTTTAAATAAGTCATCGGTGCTCACATCGTCAATTATACGTTTGGTTTGTTCCATTACTATTTGGTAAAGTAATGGCAGATAACGCGAATAAAATATTGGTGAATCTTCAACAAGTAAAATAATTCGCACCATTCCAATTTGAGTATCATTTTCAGCATTGATCATATCTTCAACTAATTTGATCATAGAGAAGAAGATTCTGGAATCGCCATTCCAAACAAAGGTGCGATCGATACTGATGGTGTTTTTGGTGATTCGCTCGTAAAATTCGATATCGCTATTATTGTTTAATAAAACAAAAATTGGAATATAAGGGAATGATTTTTTAATCTGTTTACTCAAATTTGGCGGAGTTACCCTATCCACCCCAACCATCAAAATAATTAAATCAAAGTGTTTCGAGTTTAATTGTTCAAAAGCTTCTTCGCTTGACGAAACCCCGGTTATTCTGGGAACGGAAGTCAAATTTAATTGATGATATTCACCCAATACGTGCTCAGAAAATTTTCCTTCTTATTCAATGCTATATGCATCATATAAATTGGCAATCAATAAAATCTCTTTTACCTTAAATGGCATTAAGTCATGATAGATGTCACGATTAACATTGCTTTTGTTCAGGAACTTTTGCAATAGTTTCCGACCCGAAATAGGTGATTGAAGAGTGGGTTTTATTTCTTCTGATGGCGCTTTACCAGTTTTAGACAGTAATTGTTTGGCCTTTAAACTATTGATATATCCGATAATTAAATTGGAGATATTTATGATCAGGTGCCTTTCTTCTTCCAAAAAGGGTCCCTCATCAAAATCAGGGAATTTTTTCGAATAAAATACCTCAATATTCCCTTTCTGACCATCTACGCTTTCAAAATCTTGAATTTGAACCCATTTTGTCTTCTTAAAGCCGGGAGAGGTGCATTGTTCATCCGCGTAAGTTATTCTAACAGATGTGAATTCAGGGTATTGATATGCCCTGGGTAATATGAGGCAGATTTGCTGTAAGGTTTCGTTAATTGGCTTTCCGGCCTTTAAAATCTCAGTAGTTTGATTAATGGCCGCAAGTTCCTTTAGTCGCTCAATATTTTCCTTCTTTAATCTCTGATATCCATTATTTGATCCTGAAACTATCATAATTCGTTTGTTTTATACAAAACTAAATGAAAATGTTTTGAAATTTAATTTTACAATGTATTTAATTAGGCATTTCTTCAGAAGATTATTAATTTCGCATGCGGTTAAACCAGCGTATCAGGTTAGATGTCAAAAATCAGTATATTCATTGTTGACGACCATCAGGTTGTTTGTGACGGGATTAAAGCCTTATTATCTGACGCAGATGATATTGAGGTTCTTGGCACGGCCAGCAATATCGACAATTTAATTTCCAAAACAAAAGAAACAGCTGTTCATATTTGCCTGATTAACATTTATGATCCCACTGATGCTGAGATAGAAAATATCCGGAAAGTAAAAAAAGAACTGCCCAACATGAACCTGCTTATCCTTTCGATGAATAAAAGCAAGAGTTTTATTTTGAAAACTCTGAAGGCAGGAGCAAGAGGATATTTGACAAAAGACACCAATCGTAGTGAATTGATCGAAGCCATATATACCATTCGTGGAGGTTATGATTATTATGCAAAATCAATTGCGAATATTGTTCTTAATAATTATTTGAAAGAAACAGATGTTGCCCATCAATTAATCGATCAACAGGAAAACAGTTTATCAACCCGAGAAATAGAAGTACTGGAATTGTTCGGACAAAGTCTTACTAACAAAGAAATTGCTGACACTTTATTTATTAGTGTCCGAACCGTTGAATCGCACAAAAATAATGTGATGAAAAAACTGAATCTGAGAACAACTGTTGACCTTGTCAAATTTGCCATCTCAAACAATATTATCAAGATTTAATCAGTGAGCCTATGATTTTGATTCCCAAAATCATTTAGCCGAACTCCTGCCAGACGTTATATCCGCCGAAGGAGGGCATGCTGGGATCCCGAGCGATAGTCGAGGGATCTCATGGGTTTAATTCCCAGAAGCTTGCTCCGGAAGAAAGGGTTCAGGACTAGCACTGGAGTTTAATATCATTGATTCATCACGTCCAATACCTTATCTCATTCAAAGAATATTTATGTTGAACACTTCAGTAGTCAGTTCTCCGCTTATGACAGTTACTGGATCAACCTTAAAAATAATGCTATCACCGATATTAACCGTGACATAATAACGTGTGGTTTCGGGCATTGTAAAATCACTATCCAAAGGAACGGGAACATCATTTTTGTAGAAATTTCCAATAGAGTCAGTTGTTAGTTTAAATGAAATAGCTGAAGTGAGATTCGTAAAAAAAATATTTGCATCTCTAATTCGATTAACCCTATTGGTCGAAACATAACCTTCAATTCGGGCATTTGGTATTGGAAGATGCTCGAGAGAAAAGTTGAACTCATGATTTGTATGCTCATAAATATAAATTGCTTGTTCAAATAGGTCTGCAACAGCTGAATTTATTTCAACCTTATATTTTGCGTAATCAATGGCAGCTTCCTTAAACTGATTATTTGCTAAAATTTGGGCAGAAGAGGAGGCTTGACCTTTGTTACTGTTTGTTCCCGGAAGATTTGACATGTGGCTGATTTTACCTGAAATAATCCCGGTTAACGTCTCTACATAAAAAATATAAGTTCCGGTTTTTACATAAGCTCCTTTCCAATGCCCTTCAAAAGAATTGTTAATAGGGTTAAAATTTAGTTTAACTTTTTCAATCAACTTGCCATTTATATCTACAATATTACCTTGTTTCGAAATGTCAAGTTTTGTTTTTATAACAATTCCGTGATCGGACCCGGTTCCATTATTTGAGATATAAACTTGGGTTCTTGCATTTTGGTCAATCAGTAAATCAGCAATACCAACATAATTGTTAACGATGGGCAAGCTATCAATTAAAAGTTCGCCATTATGATTTGTGAATCCATTGTAAATAAGTTTTGAAGTTTGACTCACGCTATCCAATAACATGAATTTAATCTCTGCATTTGGTAAAGGAAATCCCTGAATATTTGTCCGAGTAATTATTTGTCCCGAATAAAGTGTATCGGAAGAACTGGCACTTTTAAGAAAGTTGATTTCATCAGGAATCATAGTTCCATTTAGCATTACTAAAGAGAATAAAAGTAATATGGAGATTAACATTAAAGTTCTTGGTTTTTCATTCTTCTTCATGCCACTTATAGTTTTTTGGATACAATAATCGATTTCTACGCTAAAAATACCTTAATGTTCACATCCATAGTTGTCAAGCTAAAAAAACGTCCTAAAAACTGCCATAACATTGCAAAACTGCCTTTGCGTGTTTTACTGATTTTGATACGTGAACCACCGAAATTAGTCCTTAAAATGTAAATCATGGACTAAAATTTTTTAATATTGACCTGTGAAAAAATTAACATCACTTATTAATTTAAAAACTTAAAATTATGGCATTAGATCAAAAGGTAAATGATTTTATGGCAAAAGTAATTGCTAAAAATCCAGGTGAATCTGAATTCCACCAAGCCGTTCACGAAGTAGTTGAATCTTTGATTCCTTACGTTGAAGAAAACCCAAAGTACAAAGCTGCAAAGATTCTTGAGAGACTAACTGAGCCTGAAAGGATTATTTTATTCAGGGTTCCTTGGTTGGATGATAAAGGAGAAATCCAAATCAATAAAGGATACAGAATTGAAATGAATAGCGCCATTGGACCTTACAAAGGGGGATTGCGTTTCCATCCAACAGTAAACCTTGGTGTTTTAAAATTTTTAGCATTTGAGCAAGTTCTTAAAAACAGCCTAACAACACTTCCTATGGGTGGAGGAAAAGGCGGATCTGATTTCGATCCTAAAGGAAAATCAGACAATGAAGTTATGCGCTTTTGCCAAAGTTTTATGACAGAATTACAACGACATATTGGTCCTGACACAGATGTTCCTGCTGGTGACATTGGTGTTGGTGGTCGTGAAATTGGTTTCTTATTCGGACAATACAAAAGACTTCGTAATGAATTCACCGGTGTTTTAACTGGTAAAGGATTAGGTTGGGGTGGATCATTAATCCGTCCTGAGGCAACCGGATATGGTGCTACTTATTTTGCTCAAAATATGCTAGCAACAAGAGGCGACTCTTATAAAGGAAAAATCGTTGCTATTTCTGGTTCCGGAAACGTTGCTCAGTATGCTTGTGAAAAAGTTACCGAATTAGGTGGTAAAGTTGTTACTTTATCTGATTCTGCAGGTTTCATTTATGATAAAAATGGAATTGATGCCAATAAATTAGCTTATCTGATGGAACTGAAAAATGTTAAACGAGGTAGGATTAAAGAATATGCTGATAAATTCGGTTGTGAATATTTCGAAGGAAAACGTCCTTGGTTTGTTAAATGTGATGTAGCGATGCCTTGTGCTACTCAAAATGAAGTTAACGAAGAGGAAGCAAAAACTTTGATCGCAAATGGATGTTTCGTTGTTTCTGAAGGAGCAAACATGCCTTCAACCCCTGATGCAATTGCAGTTTACACAGCAGCAAAAATTCTTTACGGCCCTGGTAAAGCAGCTAATGCTGGTGGTGTTGCCGTTTCTGGTCTTGAAATGTCACAAAACTCACTTCGCCTATCTTGGACACGCGAAGAAGTTGATAGCCGTTTAAAACAAATTATGAAAGATATTCACACTACTTGTGTTACTTATGGAACTCAAGGTGAATACATTGATTACGTAACAGGTGCCAATATTGGTGGTTTTGTAAAAGTTGCAGATGCCATGTTAGCCCAAGGTGTTGTATAACACAATTAACTAACCTAATTAGTCGAACCCTGTCATTAAATGACAGGGTTTTTTTATAATTTTCATTTAAAAGTCTCAGGATTATTGATCTATTTTATGAATACAAAATTTATTCAGAAATTTTATATCTGAACAGCCTCTAAGAGTTTTTTAAGTTCTGCGATTTTGTCGTTGTACCCAAGTTTTGTATATGCTAATATCATATCTTCAAGAAGACGATGGATGATTGTTTTGTTATCACAGGGAACATAATAATTATCGCTTGGCTCCAGTTTCATTTGCCTGACGAACAGATCAATTTCATTTTTAGTAAAAACTTTTCCTTTATTAAATGGGTTCAAATAGAATAAAACATCATCTTTTTCAATTACATCATTTAAAATGGATATTTCATCAACATAAGCCAAAACAAAATGATTAGGCAAATTGACTCCGTAAACAGGAATTTTTAAACTACGACAGACTATTAGATATAGAAGGCCAAGTGATATGGGGTTTCCCAACTTAGTTTCAAGTAAATTATTAAGAAAAAAGTTCTCAGCGGCATAAAAATTCTTCTTGTTATTTCCGAAATGAAACAGATCAAAAAATACATGATTGATCACCTTTATCTTTTCTAACCCTGTAAGATTATTATTTAATTCAAGCCAAACATCTTGAATAATTTTTGCTGTTTGGGTAATAATTTTAGTTGAATCCAAATCAGGATAATTGTATTTTGTAACAATGATATATCCCAATAATAAATCCTCAAATTGAAAATGAGCCCATTTGTTCAATTCCAGATAGGTGTTTTCGAATTGAATTTCATGGATTAAATTCAAACTTCTTTGCTGAATAGTATCATCAAATGAATTCTCCCAGGCATTTTCAAGCGCAGGAATTGCTTCCGATCCATAAAGAAATATTTGCTCCTTTACTTTAGAGTATACTTTCTCATTGGGATCGTCCAATAAACGAACCAATGCCAGAAGTTCCTTACTATCTTTCTTATTACTTGTCATAATTATATCGCATCAAAGATAAGATAGTATCAAGAGAATAAACCCTTATGACAGTTAGCTTCTTAACAGGTCAATGTTGAAATTTATCGGGTCGGATTATTAAGCAGTGATCCTTTCAAGCAATAATTTTATAAGTGTTTCAACAGGTTTGTGATGATTGGAAGAGTACTCTTCGGTAATTCTGTTAGCGATTACGGCACAAATAGTTAAAACATTATGGCCAAGCGATCGCCCCAAACCGTATAAGGCAGAAGTTTCCATTTCGAAATTCAAAATTCTTTCATCTTTGTACCTGAAAGTTTCTAGTTTTTGGATAAAATCTGGGAAGTTCAACTCCATTCTCAAGGTCCGTCCCTGTGGCCCATAAAAACCGGGAGCTGTGACGGTAATTCCCTGATGCATGTCGAAGCCAATTTTTTTTGCCAGACCATCAGTACATTTTACAATATAGGATTGGGCAATTTGTTCAGGCCATTCTATTTGTTCTTCGACGAAGACACACATCTCTTTTTCAATAATACCATCCGGTACTTTATAAAAATTCAGAACCCCATCAAGCCCTAAGCCATATTTCGACATCACAAATGAATCAACTTCAATGTCTTTTTGAACAGCACCTGACGTTCCCAGTCTGATTAGATTCAGGGCTTTATGTTCAGGATTTATAGTTTTATTGCCTAAATCAATATTTGCAAGGGCATCTAACTCATTAATTACAATATCAATATTGTCGGGACCCATTCCGCTTGATAATACGGTAATCTTTTTCTTGCCAATCCGGCCGGTATGTGTATTTATCTCACGATTCTGCCCCTGAAATTCAATTTCATCGAAGTATTTTGATATAGTAGGCACTCTTCCCGGGTCACCAACAATGATAACGGTGTCAGCAAGATTCTCAGGTTTAAGGTTTAAGTGATAAATTGCTCCTTCTGCTGTCACAATTAACTGAGTGTTTTTAAGCTTTTGCATAATTGAATCTTTATTGATTTACAAATTTATGAATATGTTCTTATAAGCACGGTTAATTCTTTACTTTTGCATCATGAAGATTGAAATTATTAATATTGGCGATGAATTGTTAATTGGTCAGGTAATAAACACCAATGCTTCCTGGATGGCCGAACAGTTTAATCTGGCTGGATTTGAAGTGGTTCAAATAACAGCTATTTCTGATACTTATAGCCATATTTTTGAAGCACTTGATTTGGCTAAAAACAGAGCCGACGCTATTGTAATGACTGGTGGCTTAGGCCCTACTAATGATGATATTACTAAAGAAGCCTTGTGTAAATATTTTGATACAAATTTGGTCTTTAATGAGGAGGTTTATGTTCAGGTAGAAGCACTATTTAAGTTACGAGGATTTAGAGTTTCAGAAATTAACCGAAAGCAAGCCGAGCTGCCTGCGAATTGTATTCCCTTAAAGAATATTTATGGAACTGCAGCCGGGATGTGGTTTGAGCAGGATGATCTAATTATTGTTTCAATTTCGGGGGTACCTTTTGAAATGAAAACGTTGGTAAGTGATGAAATTATTCCTCGTTTATTGAAAAAGTTTAATCCCGGAATTATCTTAAACAAAACTGTTTTAACAGTAGGCATTGGAGAATCGGCATTAGCTGAAATTATTCAAAACTGGGAAAAATCATTGCCTCCGCATTTTAAACTGGCATACTTGCCTCAACCCGGAATCGTTCGCTTAAGACTAACTACAAGAGGAACTGATCGATCCAAACTTCAAATTGAATTAGATGAGCAAACTAGGGCATTACAAAAGCTTATTTCTGAACTCATTTTTGGCTATGACGATGACACCATCGAACAAATAGTGGTTGAGTCATTACTGCAGAAACAGAAGACGATTTCAATTGCTGAAAGCTGCACCGGTGGCTATGTTTCGCATTTGATTACAAGTATTTCTGGAAGTTCGGGTTGTTTTATGGGATCGGTTGTAGCCTACGATAACCGAATAAAAGAAAAAATGTTAGGAGTTTCGGCCGAAACCTTAACAAAATATGGAGCTGTAAGTGAAGAAGTCGTAATCGAGATGGCATCAGGCATTCAGTCAAGTTTAAACACTGATTATGCAATTTCGGTTTCAGGAATTGCGGGTCCTGATGGAGGTACTGAAGATAAACCTGTTGGTACAACCTGGATTGCGATTACAACACCGGATAAAAAAGTTATCGCGAAAAAATATCTTTTTGGAGAACATCGTGGGAGAAATATCAGGAAGGCCGCTATCACAGCATTAAACATGATCAGAAAGGAATTATGAAATATCCATTTTAACAAATGTTAATGCAAACTGTGAATGATTATATGGATATTCCATGTGACCAATAAAATTAAAATCACAAACACATGAAAAAATATTTCCTTAGAGTTGTCTAATTGAAAAAAAATCACGTAATTTGCACTCCGATTTAAAAAATGAATCTTAGATAAATTTATTGCTATGTCAAAAATTTGTGAAATAACAGGAAAAAGTGTAATTACAGGAAATAACGTATCACACTCTAATAGCAGAACTAAACGTACTTTTAGTCCTAACTTACAAACTAAAAAGTTTTATATTCCTGAAGAAGATCAGTGGATTACACTCAAGGTTTCGGCACATGCATTGCGTACCATCAATAAAAAGGGAATTTCTGCCTGTTTGAAGGAAGCACGTGAAAAAGGTTTTCTGAACAGATAACCGGCTTCAACTCAATATGTCCTGCTGTTGCATTTTATGTAGCAGCATTTTTTTTGCCTCCAAGTTTAAAACTATTTGAAAGAACCTTGTTCTTTTTGCCAAGAATCTACATCTCCTAATTAAAAAATGATTTCTTAGAAAATAATTAAGCTCAGAAAAAGTTATCTTAGCTAAGAATATTTATTGATAGATGATAAGCCCAAAACATTTGATCTCCTCATTCTTGTTGCTCATAGGCTTCTGTTCTTTTGCTCAGAACGAGGCTCTTGTATTTGGTAAGATTACAGATGAGCATAACCGACCTATCGAACTTGCTACCGTTTCTATCAAAAATGAATTAAAGGGAGCAGTTTCAAATAAAAGTGGTAATTATGAACTTATCATTCCTGCCCAAAAAGAGATCATTTTGGTTTACTCTTTTATTGGATATCAACAAGAAGAAATAAAATTGAATTTAGAAGCTCACTCAAGAAAGCAGTTAAATATTAAACTGAAGGTTTTGCCTACAGATTTACCGGATGTGGTCATTGTTGATGAGCAGATCAGAGAAAGTGGGTTGACGAAAATTGATCCTAAAACTGCTCAGGTAAGTCCTAGTATTTCGGGTAATATTGAGGATTTAATCAAGACGATGCCGGGAGTTTCATCGAATAATGAAATGAGTTCGCAATATTCTGTACGTGGAGGTAATTTTGATGAAAATCTGGTTTATGTTAATGGGATAGAAGTTTATCGTCCCTTTCTTATTCGTTCGGGACAACAGGAAGGCTTGAGTTTTGTGAATTCGGATTTGATTTCTTCAATCTTGTTTTCAGCCGGAGGTTTTGATGCCAAATATGGCGACAAGATGTCCTCAGTTTTAGATATTTCTTACAAACGTCCGAATTCAAATGGAGGTTCTGCTACCCTAAGTTTACTAAGTTCAAATGCACATATTGAGGGTGTTACGAAAGATAATCGACTTTCTTTTTTATTGGGGGTCCGCCATCAATCCAACCGATATATTTTGAAAGGCCTTGATACCAAAGGAGATTACAATCCTTCTTTTACAGATTTGCAAGGTTATGTTGATTATCAGGTAAACGATCAATGGGTCTTGTCCTTTTTGGGAAATATTGCAAGCAATGTTTATAATTTACAACCAAGCGATCGTGATACCCGATTTGGAACCGTAAATGAAGCTTATCGTTTAAAAGTTTTTTTTGAAGGACTGGAAGTAGATCGCTTCGAGACCAAATTTGGTGCTTTGTCAGCAAATTATCACCCGACTCAAAATTTGAATATTCATTTTACAGCATCAACTTTTAGTACAGTTGAAAGTGAAACTTTTGACATTCAAGGGCAATATTGGATTGGTCAGCTTGAAACCAATTTGGCCAGCGATGAGTTTGGAGATGTGATTGAATCACAAGGAATCGGGACGCACTTAAATCATGCGCGAAATTACTTAAAAGCTAGGGTTACAAGTTTTGAACATAGTGGCCAACTCTTTCATAATGATCAGTTTTTACAATGGGGTTTTAAATTTCAGCATGAGCAAATTAACGATCGGTTAAGCGAATGGGAAATGGTTGATTCAGCTTATTTTTCCATCCCAAATCCTCTAAGTATTCCCGGAGATCCAGATCCTGAAAATCCGGATCTCGAGCTTTTTAAATCCACAAAAGCTAAAATAAATTTAACATCAAATCGCGTAAGTGGTTTTATGCAAAATAAGTGGTTGTCAAAGAATGATCCTAGATTTTCATTTAATGCCGGTATCCGTTTTAATTATTGGGATTTCAATGAACAGTTTTTGATCAGCCCAAGAATTTCGATTAACTTTAAACCTGAATGGAACAAGGATGTTTTATTTCGGTTTGCCACAGGTTATTATTATCAACCACCTTTTTACAAGGAAATTCGGGATTTTAATGGGCAAATTAATCATGATATTAAAGCACAAAAATCCATTCATTTTGTAGGCTCAGCTGATTGGAATTTTAAGCTTTGGACCCGCCCATTTAAATTTACGTCTGCTATCTATTATAAATATCTGGATAATTTGATTCCTTATAAGATTGATAATGTGAGGATCAGATATCTAGCTGAAAATAATGCAAAAGGGTATGCAACCGGAATTGATTTAAAAGTAAATGGTGAATTTGTTCGAGGGATTGAATCCTGGGCCAGCTTATCTGTTATGAAAACAGCAGAAGATATCAAGAACGATTTTTATTGGAATTATTATAATGAAAATGGCGTATTAATTACTCCAATGGTAGAAAATCAAACTGCTACCGACAGTTTATTAGTTGAACCAGGGTATATTCCACGGCCTACCGATCAGCGATTTAGCTTTTCTTTATTTTTTCAGGATTATTTGCCACAAAATCCATCTTATAAAGTTCACCTAAGGCTGGTTTTTGGAAGTAGCTTACCCTTTGGTCCACCCAATTCAGAGAAATATAAAGATAATTTGAGAATTCCTCCTTACAAAAGAGTTGACATTGGTTTTTCAAAGCAAATCATTGATGAAAAGACCAATTATTCAGCGAAAAATCCATTACGATATCTCAAATCTCTATGGATTAGCGGGGAGGTTTTTAACTTATTCCAAATCAGTAATACCATCTCCTATCTTTGGATTAAAGATGTGAATAATCGAGAATATGCTATTCCAAACTATTTAACCCCTAGGCAATTGAATATTAAAATTATTGCTCAATTTTAATAGTTAACCAACTTTAGTTAAGGCTCTCATTTACAGAGCGAATATTGCTTCTTCAAAAAATATTTTATCTTTTCATTAAAAAATGTTATTTTTATGTAGTCTAAATAAGAATAAATACATATCTTTGTGCAGCAAAACAACTAATAGGATTTATTGAACATTACAATGAGCACAAAAATTAGCAAGTTAGAGTTTCCTTCATTGAGTTACGGTTTTGAAGCCCTCGAGCCTCATATCGACAAACTGACGATGGAGATTCATTACACAAAACATCATCAGGCTTACTTCGGCAACTTACTTGCTGCAGTTAAAGATACGGTTACGGAAAATTTAGATTTTGAAATCGTATTAAAACATATCAGCAAATATCCTGTTGCCGTTCGCAATAATGGCGGTGGACATTTTAATCACAGTTTATTTTGGTCAATTCTTTCTCCAAATGGAGGAGGTGAAGCAAAAGGTGAACTAAAGAAAGCGATTGTGGATCAATTTGGTTCGTTCGCAAAGTTTAAAGAATTATTTGATAATGCCGCAAAAACAAGGTTCGGTAGTGGTTGGGCATGGTTAGGTGTTGATTCCGATAAAAAATTATTTGTAAGTTCTACTCCCAATCAGGATAATCCATTAATGGATGTAGCTGAACAAAAGGGGACCCCAATTTTAGGATTGGATGTATGGGAACACGCGTACTATCTTAATTATCAAAACAGAAGGCCTGACTATGTTTCAGCATTCTGGAATGTAATCAATTGGGATGAGGTAGAAAAAAGATATTCAAAGCTTTTAGTTGGCTGATCATTTTTTCATAGGTTGTTGGTCCTTTAACCAACGGTTTTTTAATTAGGTTAATTAGGTGGGGGTCCCGGATTTATTCGGGACTCTTTTTTTCGTGAGACTTAATTTTTGGATGTGTAACTTTCAAGAATTATAAGTCGAACAATCCCGATAACGAAGTGTATCGGGATCAATTGCTTCTCCGTCGAAAGATTTTATAATACAAGTATATCGCTGCGTGCTAATTCCAAAATTTTTTCTGATAATTACTCTATTTAGATTAGGTATAAATTGAATTATTTGGGTGTTTTACGGATCGGTTAATTTATTAACATTCCCTATTTTTACGGCACTAACATTAACCTGATTAATAATGCGTATATCACGAATTAGTGTTCAAAAAAGCACGACCGAAGAGGATAAAATTGATCTAAGCGTCTTAGATCCTCTAATTCAAAAGTATAAGAATAAAAAAGGCAATATGATTCCTTTGTTGCAAGGAACGCAGGAAACATTTGGGTACATCCCAAAAGATGCTTTTCAGAAAATTTCTGCTGAAACAGGGTTGAACTTATCTGAAATGTATGGCGTTGCCACATTTTATGCTCAGTTTCGATTAACTCCTGTCGGTAAATATGTGATTAAGGTTTGCCATGGTACAGCCTGTCATGTTCAAAATGCCAAAGCCGTTACAGAGATGATTAAAGAAGCCTTAAAAATTGGAGATGGTGAAACAACCACAGATCGATTGTTTACGCTCGAGTCGGTTGCTTGTCTTGGATGTTGTTCTTTGGCACCCGTCATGATGATTAAAGGCGAAGCATACGGAAAGCTTGACGGCAGTAAGGCAGTAAAGATTATTAAAAATATCAGAATAGAAGAATTACAATCCTAACAGGATGAAATCCATACAAATTTATTAGCATGGGAAATAAGCAAGTTATTGTCGGACTTGGCAGTTGTGGAATTGCAGCTGGTGCCGGTAAAGTTTATGAAAAAATTAAAGCTTTACAAGAAATTGAAGGCCTTGATTTTGAATTAAAGAAAACAAGTTGTGTTGGCATGTGTTATCGTGAACCGCTTGTTGAAGTTATTGATGAATCTGGTTCATACCTTTACGGTGAAATCGATGAAGCCAGGGCCATTGAAATATTGAACAAGCATATTGAGCAAAATGTTCCGGTTCAGGAGTATGTAGTTCATTCTGATTTATTTAAGACAGTTGATAATACTTTTACCGACTCCCAAGTAAAAATTGCCCTCCGAAATTGTGGGTACATGGATCCTGAGAATATTGCCGATTATGAAAATCGGGATGGATACGCTGCAATTAAAAAAATAGCAACAAAAGGCATATCCAGAGAAGAGGTGATAAAAACTGTCCTTGATTCAGGTATTCGCGGCAGAGGAGGAGGAGGATTCCCAACCGGATTGAAATGGAGGTTTGCAAACAACAATAAATCAGCAGATAAATACATCATTTGTAATGCAGATGAAGGAGATCCGGGTGCTTTCATGGATAGGTCGGTTTTAGAAGGCGACCCACATTCCGTTTTGGAAGGAATGATCATTGGAGCTTATGCCATCGAAGCTAATGGCGGTGTCATTTATTGTCGTGCCGAATACCCTTTGGCCATCAAGCGATTAAATATTGCCATCGTTCAGGCACGTGAAAAAGGTTATCTCGGAAAAAATATTTTGGGAATAGAAGGATTCAATCTTGACATTTACATTAAAGAAGGAGCCGGGGCTTTTGTTTGTGGTGAAGAAACAGCACTGATCGCTTCTATCGAAGGGGAACGCGGGATGCCACGAAAAAGGCCTCCATTCCCTGCAGCATCAGGATTGTGGAAAAAACCAACCAACATCAACAATGTTGAAACGTTCGCTAATATCCCTTGGATTATTTTAAATGAGGCTGAAGCATATTCAAAATATGGTACCGAAAAAAGCAAGGGAACTAAAGTATTTGCATTGGCAGGAAAAATTAAACGATCAGGTTTGGTAGAAGTTCCTATGGGAATGAGCATCCGTGATGTTATTTTTAAATTGGGCGGTGGAATTCAAAACGATAAAAAGTTTAAAGCCGTTCAGATGGGTGGTCCTTCAGGTGGATGTATCCCTGAATATCTGGCCGACACCATTGTAGATTATGACTCTGTAAATGCTACTGGGGCTATCATGGGTTCAGGAGGTATGGTTATCATGGATGAAACCACTTGTATGATCGATGTGGCTAAATTCTTCCTTGATTTTACACAAAAGGAAAGCTGTGGAAAATGTACTTTCTGCCGCATCGGGACGAAACGGATGCTCGAAATTTTAACCCGCATCACCGAAGGTAAAGGTGAAATGGAAGACATTGCCCGACTCGAAGAACTTGCCCAACAAATTAAAGACAGTTCTCTTTGCGGGCTGGGACAAACCGCACCAAATCCGGTACTTACTACGATTAAATATTTCAGGGATGAGTACGAAGCACATATCCGTGATAAAAAATGCCCAGCCAAAGTATGTACCGGGTTACTCACTTATGAAGTTGATCCGGACAAATGCACAGGCTGTACCGTTTGTGCTAAAAATTGCCCGACCAGTTGTATTGATGGTGAACGCAAAGAGATTCACTCCATTCGACAGGACGATTGTATCAAATGCGGTACCTGTTATTCAAAATGTAAATTCGATGCCATCAGGCTTTCATAATAATTGAACTAAAGCGCTTAAAAATGAGTGAAAGACTAAACGTAATATTAAACGGCGAAATCGTCCAAGCTAATCCCGGAGAAACTATTTTAGCACTCGCCAGAAGAAATGATATCGAAATTCCAACCCTTTGTAACGACCCACGGTTGGAACCCTTTACTTCATGCTATGTGTGTGTAGTTGAAATTGAAGGAATGCGAGGCTTGCAGCCATCCTGTTCCACCAAAGTTGCTGAAGGTATGAAGATCGAAACCTACAACGATAAGGTAAAGAAAGCACGCAAAACTGCCCTCGACCTGATGCTGAGCAATCATTATGCTGACTGTTTGGGTCCATGTACACAGGCCTGTCCGGCAGGGGTTGACGTTCAGGGTTATATTTCATTGATCGATAAAGGTCAATACAACGAAGCAGTGGCAGTGATTAAAGAAACCAATCCATTGCCTGCTATTTGTGGCCGGGTATGTGTTCGTCCCTGTGAAGTGGCTTGCCGAAGAAATCTTTTGGATGATGGTGCAGCAGTAGGAATTGATTACATGAAACGCTTTGCAGCGGATTATGATCTTCAATCAGAAAATAAATTTAAGCCGGAGATTCAGCCATCGACGGGCAAAAAAGTGGCCGTAATTGGTGCTGGCCCCGGTGGACTTTCAGCCGGATTCTTCCTCCAAAAAGAAGGCCATCAGGCAGATATTTACGAAGCTGCTCCAAAAGCAGGAGGATGGTTGAGGTACGGAATTCCTGAGTATCGCTTGCCTAACGATTTACTTCAGAAAGAAGTTGACAATATCACCGAAATGGGCGTAAATATATTTTACAACCAAAAATTGGGTGATAACCTGAAATATAGTGAACTGCAAAAAAAATACGATGCGGTTATATTAACCATTGGTTCTCAAAAAGGAACATTGATTGGTTGCGAAGGCGATGATGCCGAAAACGTGTTTTCAGGAATTGAGTTCTTGAAAAATATGGAAATGAGTGGTAAGAAAGAAGACTTCAGGGGCAAGAAAGTTGCTGTTGTTGGGGGTGGAAACACTGCCATGGACTGCTGTCGAACTGCCCGCCGATGCGGATCGGAGGAGGTTTATGTGATTTACCGCCGTACCGAAAAAGAAATGCCTGCCAACCCCATCGAAATTCACGAATCGAAATTGGAAGGAGTTCAGTATTTATTCCTGACGAATCCTTCAAAAGTGAATAAAGATGAAAATGGTAAGTTGAAATCGATAACTTGTCTGAAAATGGAACTTGGCGAGCCCGATGCTTCCGGCAGAAGAAGACCGGTTCCAAAAGAAGGTTCAGAATTTGACCTTGAAGTGGATTATATTTTAGCTGCCATCGGACAAAAAACGATTGTTAATTTCTTAGAGGAAGTAAACGAAAATGTGAAGGACGGTGAATTGAAAATTACCCGTTGGGGAGATATCGAAGCCGATCCAAAAACCTTGCAAACAGGAATCAAAAATATGTTCGCAGCAGGTGATGGCGTGACCGGACCTGCAACCTTAATCGAAGCTGTGGCACAAGCTAAAATCGCTTCACGTAGCTGCAATTTATTTTTACAGGGCAAAGAAGTGAAGCCTTTCGGAAAAGCATTCATCAGCAAAAAAGATAATTTCAAACCCCAGGTGAACGAGGAATACATGGGCAAATTCATCCCGCAAAAGCGTGAAGAAATGCCAACCCTTGATCCTTCAAAGCGAATGAATTTCTGTGAAGTTGAATTGGGTTATGATAGCGAAGAGGTTGCAAGGCAAGAAGCACAGCGCTGTCTGGAATGTGGATGTACCGAAGTTTTCACTTGTGATCTGAAAAAATATTCAACGGAATATGGTGTAGATCAGGTAAAATTTGCAGGAGATTTTAAAGAATACGAAGTTGATTTCCGTCATCCATACATCGAAATCGACTCGAACAAATGTATTTTATGCGCCCGATGTATCCGCATCTGTAACGAAGTGGTTGGTGCCATTGCCTTGGGTTTGGTTAACCGAGGTTTTGATACTTATGTAGCACCAAGTATGGGCGATAAATTACAGGAATCAAATTGCGAATCCTGTGGATTGTGTATCTCAACATGTCCAACGGGTGCGATTACTGAAAATGTATTCTTCAAACCGGGTCCTGTAAAACTGGAGGATGCAAAAACCATTTGCAATTACTGTTCGGTTGGCTGCGAAATTAACGTAAAACATCGCAACGAATTTGTGATGAAGGTTGAAGGTAGCGAAGGGATGATAAACACGGATGGCAATATTTGCAGATATGCCAAGTTTGGTTATCAGTATTTGAATGATAAGAGCCGATTGACTCAACCTATGTTAAAAGTCAATGGTAAGTTTGAGCCCATCAGTTTTGAAGAGGCAGCTAAAATCATGGCCGAACGCATTAGCAAGGTAAAAGCCGATGACAATATCTTTTTCGCGGGAGCCAGATTGAGTAATGAAGAGCAATATTTGGTTCAGAAACTGGCACGTGCCGGGGCAAAAACCAATAATGTCTCTAGTTTCCATTATCTGAATGAACAAAAAGGATATCTTGAAAACAGCATGGCCAATGTTCCGTTTGAGCAAATAATGGATGCCAGCAAGATTTACTTGTTGGGTTCTGAAATTAATAAGGACAACGCAGTAGTTGGTTTTATGATCAACAATGCTCAATTTTTAAAGAAAACTCCGGTTGATTTAATTACTGTGCATGCCGATAGCAGCATGAAACGGAAGGCGAACAAAACCATTATCATTAAATCCTATTATCATTTTGTGAAGGCAGTGAACCATTATTTATTGAGCAATGGTTTGGAGAATGGTATGTTTATTAAAGATCGTTGCGAAGGATTTGAAGCGTACAAAGCCACCACATTAAAAGAAAATTATACTTTACTGGTTGAGAAATCAGGTGTTTGTTGTCAGGATACCATTGCTGAATTTGCCAGGGATTATAACAATGAAATGAATGCCGTTCTGGTATTTTCTGAAAAAGAATTGAGTGCCCATGCCTGTACTGAAGTACTAAATTTAGCGATGATCACCGGTAAATTAGGCAAAACTGCCAGTGGACTCATTCCGTTGAAAGAAAAGAACAATGCCCAGGGAATTTTTGATATGGGTGCGATTCCTGCCTACGGAGTGGGAACGCAATGCATCAAAGATGATGCGTTTGTGGCGAAAATGAAATCTGTTTGGGGTGTTACAACCCTTGCTGAAAATCTTCGAAACTGCATGTTAGGTGCCATGAAAGAAGGAGCCTATAAAAATCTCTTTATCTTTGCAGAGGACCCGGTAGGTTGTGCCATTGATAAGGCTGAGGTAAATGCCTGGCTGGAGAAAGCAGAATTTGTGGCCGTACAGGATTATTTCATGACCGAAACCGCCATGGCTGCCGATCTGGTAATTCCTGCAACCCTGCCTCTTGAAATGGATGGCAGTTACTCTAATGCCCAGAAAGTATTTCAGGAATTTGAAGCGCAATTTGCCCCTAAACTCGAAAAACAAAGTTTCGAACAAACTGCTGATTTGTTGGAATTATTGGGCGTGAAAGGCGATAAAGAAGTAATGGATATCCGTGCCGAAGCACTTTCATTATTAGCAACTGAAATTGAGGACGAAGCCTATCAGTTTACCTATACCGAAGTCGACAGCAACTACAACCGATTGTTTAATTATGGTTGTGATGCAGTTCATTTGAGGTTTGAAACGGATTTTGAGAATGCTTTCAGAGATTAATGGAGTTTGGGGTGACACCCTTCAGGGTGTCACCCTGTCTTGTCCTAAAATAGGTTTACACAAAAAGTAAACTTATGACAGGATTTATAATGTATGAAGAAAGTTTTAAATTAAGAGTTGTACGAGAAGTAT